>BNJU01001393.1_pt1 | contig 214500 bp, 274 predicted proteins | sample 8539281 | NCBI WGS metagenome assembly BNJU01 (sample SAMD00202456, study PRJDB9452) | human saliva metagenome | isolation source: human saliva | place: Japan
GTAGGCATATTATCATTTCAAAATAAAATAATCCTAAATTGGCCTTGCCAATTTAGGCTGACAGGAAAAGTTAGGTAAAACTTTAATAAAGCTGAAGCCCCTTTGCATTTTTGAAATAATATAGTATATTTATTATACTGAGAAATCGAAAAAGAGGATGAAGTCAATTCATATTCAGAAAATGTAAGCGATTTCAAAATGAATCTAACAGAAGATAAGAGTGGGAGGAAGAAGAGTTTTATAGTAGGTACGGAGAAATAAAATTGTTGCCAGCAGAAACTGGGCTCTTGCAGTAGCTGGACTGCTTTTTGTTCATTAGGAGAATCGATGAAACAGTATGAAAAGAAGTCGTATATTTAGTATTCGTAAACCAGGTTTGGTGTAGCCTCTGTGGCAGTTGACTGGCTGGCATCTGAAATGTTGCTGCTAACGAAGCTGGACAGAACCAAAACTGAAGTAGAAGGTCAAGCAAAAGAAGTAATCGATGTCGATAAAGAAAAAGCCGAAGCTGCTATGGGAAAAACTAAAGAAGCAGTGAGTCCTGTTAAAGAAGAAGTTACAAAACAAGTAGCTCCTACTACAGAAAAGTAACAGAAGAAAACTAAAAACTACTGAAGAGGCTGGAGATTTACTCAGAAGAAATTCCTGATCGTGCATACCCTTGATACACTAGTGAAGAAACTGACACTTCAGCCATTGTATCAGAAAAAGATAGCCCAAAAGTTGAAAACTAAAAAGTATTTTAAAATCTGAAGAAGCAAGTACAACTGAAGGTGAAAAAGAAAATAGAGCCATCATCAATGGTGGTCAGGATCTCAAGCATATTGACTATGAAGGTCAACCAGCTACATCTGCGATGATGGTTTATAGCATTTTTAGTTTCCACTTGCAAATGGTGGGAAACAGGATTATCTCAATCTGGCTCTGGTATCTGTTGCACCAAATATTATCTTTGGACAGTAGCACAACCTCTTAGTCAAGATGGGATACCATGTGATCATCCGTGGTGGTGATATCAGCTGTCTACCACAATGTCGGTTCTAATACTCCAAAAAGAAAAGATCACGCAACTTCAGGAAAAACGTTTTGTTCCAAGAAAAGGATATTCATTTCTGGAATAAAGAAAAGTTTGGTGAAGGGTACAAAATGACCTAGCCCTGGTTGTGGCTCCAGTTCCAGTACAGATTGCAAGTCCAAATAAGGCTGCAACCTTTACTCCGTTAGCAGAGCATCGGGGAATACAGCTGGAGAACCTGTTAGTACGATTGGTTATCCCACAGACTCAGCTCACCAGAATTGAAGGAACCGATTGTTCCTGGTCAATTGTATAAGGCAGACGGTGTCGTTAGAGATACTGAAAAGTATGATGATAAGGGAACAGTAGGTGTTACCTATCGTTTGACTTCTGTTTCTGGTCTTTCTGGTGGTGGAATTATTAACGGTGATGGTAAGGTCAGCTGAATCCACCAACGTGGTACTGCTGATAATGCGAACATTGCTGAAACAAAGACCGCTCGGTGGAGGTCTAGTCTTCTCCAGAACAATTAGCATGGGCTAAAGGAATCATTGATAAACACGGTGTTAAAGGTTGGTATCAAGGCGATAACGGTAGCTGTTATTATTTCACCCAGAGGAGAAATGTTAAGAACAAGACAGCAGTTATCGTGAAAACAAATATTCCTTTGATGAAAGTGGTGTAGCGACTTCTTGAAGGTGTTGACTATGGACGAGTTGTTATCGAGCATGTGGACCAAAAATGATAACCCAGTCAAAGAAAAACGATACTTTGTTGAAAAAGACGGAAGTTGGAACTCAGTTCGACTATAACATAAAACAGAAATTGAAAAGACTGACTTTCAAGAAGAATAAAGACAAATATGAGATTGTATCGATTGATGGCAAAGCTGTCAATAAAACAGCTAAAAAGATGCTTGAAGATGATTATAGCGTTGTGAGCAGGCCCTGCAGGAAACCTCGTTATCAAGGTTGTTTATAAGGTCAATAAAGGTTCCTTTGACATTCATTATCGTTTGAAAGGTACCGACCAAGAATTGGCAACTGCAGATGTGGGACAATAACGAAGGTAAAGAATACGATGTTTCGTGTTCATAGATTCCAAGCTAAAGAAATTGCAGGTTATCGTGCAGTAAATGCAAGTCAAGAAGCGACTATCAAGCATAAAGGGGTGAATGAAGTTATTTTTGAATGAAAAGATTGAAGATCCAAAACCAGCAACACCTGTAACTCCAGTGGTTGATCCAAAAGATGAAGAAACAGAAATTGCTGCTACGGTCCACTTCAAGCAAGGCTCAATTGGACTACCCAAGGAAAGAATTGGCTGCCTTTCATCCACTATGGTATGAATACTTATACCAACTCTGAGTGGGGAATGGTAGAGAAAAATCCTCAGTACTTCAATCCAACTAACCTTGATACAGATCAGTGGATTAAGACTTTGAAGGATGCTGGATTCAAACGAACAATCATGGTTGAAAACACCATAGACGGATTTGTGATTTATCCATCTAAATATACAGACCATACGGTGGCTGCAAGTCCATGGAAAGATGGTAAGGGTGACCTTCTAGAAGAAATTTCTAAATCAACGACTAGCATGACATGAATATGGGTGTTTACTTATCACCATGGATGCAAACAATCCAAACTATCACGTGAATACTGAAAAGAGTACAACGAATACTATCTCAACCAACTCAAGGAAATCCTTGGCAATCCTAAATACGGAAATAACGGTAAGTTTATCGAAGTATGGATGGACGGAGCGCGTGGTAGCGGAGCTCAAAAAGTGACCTACACCTTTGATAAGTGGTTCGAGTACATCAAGAAAGCTGAAGGGGATATCGCTATCTTCTCTGCTCAACCGACAAGCGTCCGTTGGATTGGTAATGAACGTGGAATCGCTGGAGATCCAGTTTGGCATAAGGTCAAGAAAGCAAAATCACTGACGATGTGAAGAATGAGTATCTCAACCATGGAGATCCAGAAGGAGATATGTACTCAGTTGGTGAAGCAGACGTTTCTATCCGTTCAGGTTGGTTCTACCATGACAATCAACAACCAAAATCAATCAAAGATTTGATGGATATTTACTTCAAGTCTGTTGGTCGTGGAACGCCACTGCTACTCAATATTCCACCAAATAAAGAAGGTAGATTCGCAGATGCAGATGTCGCTCGCTTGCAAGAATTCCGAGCAACCTTGATCAAAAGTAGCGACTGACTTCGCTAAGGGTGCAAACAGTTACCGCAAGCTCTCACTGTAAGAATCACTTGTATCAAGCAAGTCACCCTAACAGATGGTAAGGATGATACGAGCTGGGCACTAGCAAATGATGCTAAGACAGGTGAATTCACTGTTGATCTCGGTCAAAAGAGACGCTTTGATGTGGTTGAACTCAAAGAAGATATCGCTAAAAGGGCAACGTATCTCTGGCTTCAAGGTAGAAGGAGCTCAATGGACGTTGGGTACCATACGGTGAAGGGTCAACTGTTGGTTATCGTCACTATCCAAAGGTCAACCAGTAGAGCTCAAAAATTCGTGTAACCATTACTGGTGCACAAGCGACTCAATCTGACAAACTTCTCTGTTTATAAGACACCAAGCAGTATCGAGAAAACAGATGGTTACCCTCAGGACCAGATTACCATTCAAACACAACAGCTGATAAAGAAAATACAACTTGGTATGACGAATCTGAAGGTATTCGCGGAACATCTATGTGGACTAACCAAAAGATGCTAGCGTTACCTACCGTTTCCAACGGAACTAAGGCTTATGTCGCATCTACAGTGGATCCAAACCACGGTGAAATGTCCGTTTATGTGGATGGTAGGTTGCAGACGTGCAAACCAACAGTGCAGCTCGTAAACGTAGCCAGATGGTTTATGAAAACAGATGACTTGGCTCCAGGTGAACATACCATCAAAACCTGTTAACAAGACTGGAAAAGCTATTGTGACTGAAGGTATCTACACTCTAACAATGCCGGCAGGGTATGTTTGAGATGAAAGAAACAACTTATGAAGTTCAAAAGGTCAACCGGTTACTGTAACCATGAGCTGTGTTGGTGGTAGCAAAAGGAACAGCAACAGTCCATGTTGTAACAGAACCAGGAACAGGGGTTCATGGTAAAGTGTACAAGGACACAACAGCTGACTTGACTTTCCAAGATGGTGAAACTGAGAAAAACAATCACGATTCCAACGATCGACTTTACAGAGCAAGCTGATTCAATCTTTGACTTCAGTGAAAAATGACTAGCGTTTCGACAATGCCCTTCTTGGTTTTGCTTCAGAAGCTACTATTCGAGTGATGAAGGCAGAATTGCTCCTAAAAGACCAGACAAGCTATGACGATCAGGGCAACTCAACTTGACTATAGTCCAGGTTGGAAGCATGAAACGAAACTCAGCTGATAAATACCAAAATACAGAATCATAAGGCTCATTTGGACGTTTGACAGAAGAGCAGAAGAAAAATGCCAGTGCACAGCCTCACTTCACGGAACAGGTCTTGAGATCAAAGGATATGTGGATCCAGGACATGGTATCTACAAAGTAACGTTAGACGGTAGAAAAGTCGAGTATCAAGATGGCCTAGGTAATGCTTCTGAGTACAACGGTAAGAAGTACTTCAGTGGTACAGCCACTACTCGTCAAGGTGGTCAGACTCTTGTTCGTTTGACTGGACTCGAAGAAGGTTGGCATGTTGTAACCTTGCAATTGGATCCAAAAACGTAATGATACTACGAGAAATATTGGTATCCAAGTTGACCAGTTCATCACCATGGTGAAGGTAGTGCCTTTATACCAAAGCAGAGTTAATCCAAGCCATGAAGAACTGGAAGGATGAGTTGTTAAGTTTGACCAGACAAGCTGAAGAATACTCCAGAGGCACGTCAAGCCTTCAAGTCAAACTTGGATAAATTATCCGAGCAACTTTTCAGCAAGTGAAGCCAATGCACAAGAAGTTCTGAAGACAGCAGCAGCTTTGCAAACGATCCTGATAAGGAAGAAAATTATGGCACAGATGACACGCCAACACCAGAACAGCCAGAAGAACCAAACTATGACAGGCATGGCAAGTCTGACCGAGCGATTGAAAGAAAAAACAGCTGAGCTCGGTGATGACAAGGAAGCTAAGAAGCTAGTTGCATTAACAGAGCAAGCCTTGACAGCCATCCAAGAAGCTAAAACACAGGATGCAGTAGATAAGGCCTTGCAAGCAGCTTTCTGGTATCTATCAACAGTCTCTAGAGCGACCTGAAAGAGGAGCTGGCTCCAGAAGAACCAGCGCAACCAGAGGAACCATCAAAACCAGAAGAGTCTAAAGTTGACTCACCATAAGGCGACTGCAGATTTGACTGAAGCTGTCGAGAAAGCAACAGAACTTGCCGATGATGTAGCTGCTCAGGAAAAACTCGTTGAACTTGGGGAACAAGCTCTTGCGGCTATCCAAGAAGCTAAGACTCAAGATGCTGTTGAAAAGCCTTGCAAGACGCGTTGGTATCCATCATCAGCTTCCGTAACCCAAAAGAGGGAGCCAGCAAAACCAGAAGAACCAAGTAAGCTGGAGGAACCGGCAAAACCAGAGGAGCCAAGCGCTGAAGAACCTGCAAAACCAGAAGAACCAACACAGCCAGAGGTACCAAGCAAACCATAGAGCCTCAAGCTTGACTACGATAAAGCTATGGCAAGCTTGTCCGAAGCCATTAAAAGTAAAACAGCTGAGTTGGGTGATGACAAGGAAGCTAAGAAGAAACTAGTTGAACTAGCAGAACAAGCCTTAGCTACTATTGAAGAAGCCAAAACTCAGGATGCAGTAGATAAGGCCTTGCAAGACGCTTTTGACATCTATCAACAATATTCAGGCGACACCAAAAGAGGAACCAGCTCCAGAGGGAGCCTGCAAGACCAGAGGATCCAAGTAGCCAGAAGAACCTGCAAAACCAGAAGATCCAAGTGCTCAGAAGATCCAAGTAAGCCAGAAGATCCAAGTAAGCCAGAGGATCCTGCAAGACCAGAGGATCCTGCAAGACCAGAGGATCCAAGTAAGCCAGAAGATCCTGCAAGACCAGAGGATCCAAGTAAGCCAGAAGATCCTGCAAGACCAAAGGATCCAGTAAGCCAGAGGATCCTGCAAGACCAGAGGATCCAAGTAAGCCAGAAGAACCTGCGAGACCAGAAGAGCCAAGCAAACCAGAAGAACCTTGCAAGACCAGAAGAGCCAAGCAAACCAGAAGAACTTGCGAGACCAGAAGAACCAAGTAAGTCAGAAGAGGAAGTGAAACATTCAAATTCTTCCAACTGAAGGTGTTAGAAGAATTGAGTGTAACTCAACCAAGCCTTGAAGTAACGACAGAGCCAATTCGCCTTCAATACGATTCGTCGAAAATCTCTCCTACCTAAAGGTAAGGAACAAGTCGTTTCGAAGCGAAAAAGACGGACAAGTAACGACCTATGTAGAAGTTGATGGTAGCAATCGTAAGGTTGTCAAAGTAGAACGTGAGGAAGCCCAAGATCGCATCCTCGAAGTTGGTACGCAAGAAGGAACTGCTGTGCCATCAGAAGGTGTAATGAATTTGGACTTTAACCTACCAAATCTAAAAGTAGAGAAAGAACGAATTGCCTTCAAGACTGTTCGACGTGAGAATGCTGATTTGGCTAAAGGTAAGGAACAAGTCGTTTCTGAAGGAAAAGACGGTCAAGTGACTACTTATGTAGAAGTCGATGGTGGCAATCGTAAGGTTGTTAAAGTAGAACGTGAGGAAGCTCAAGATCGCATTATTGGGGTTGGTACAAAGGAAGAAACTCCATCAACTGATAGCAAGTTGAAGGTCTTGAAAGATTCTTCAACTAACTTGAAACTGATCGCCTCGAGAAGGGACCTCAAATGGAGGTTCTGTCTAGAGGTCGATAAGGTTGCTAATCAGGTTCTTGAAGGTCGACGTTTTCGATGCTTATCAAGTTCAATTGAAGAATGAGAAAGGCGAACTCTGTTCAACTGAAAGGTGCAGCCCTTGTTCAAGTCACTGTGGCGTCAGATGTAGCTAATGTCTATGCTATGAATGCAAATCAAGAATTGCAGGAAGTGAAGTTTGAACAGAAAGGTTCATCACTTGAATTTGTAGCTCCACATCTAGGTGTCTCAGTGCAGTAGTGCAAGGATGCACCCCAATCAGATGCACCAACAAATGCAGAAACCCTGCACCACAGCCAATGGGAGAAGACATAGCTAGAGGCCAAGGAACTGTAGCAGATTCTGCTAGCAAACAGTTACCAGCAACAGGAGAAGAAGTAAAGTTCAGCTCTCTTACCTGCTCTCACTCTAGTTTCAGGAATGATGTTATTCTTCTTCAAAAAGATATGAAGGATTAGCAGAGACTAAAACAAATAAAGTGTTTTTAAAATACTAAAAGGAGTCCATGATGGACTCCTTTGTATTGATAAAGTTATTCAAACAGAAAACCCTGAATTGTTTTCACCTCAGGGCTTTTCATTTCTTGTGTTTCTACGATAACCATTCAGTCTATTATTCTCCCAATAGCTATTAAAGATTTTTCTTTACTTTCGCGATCAATTTCTAGGAAATAGGCGTAGAGTAAATCAATGATAATCAGCATTGAATTTGAGCAGAAATTCGTTGAATATAGGATGCTTGGTTTTGACTTGCAACCAAAAATGGTTTCTGTAAATGCTTGAGTATCCTTATTAGGCGCACTTGTAAATAGAACCGTCTTAGCTCCCATGTCCTGGGCATCTAATAAACTATCGATGATAGATGGTGTTGTTCCTGAGAGAGAAAAACCAAAGACCAAACATTTTTCATCAATGATACTAGTCGTCCAGGCAAAACCGTCTGGATCTGTTAAGGCTTCACAGACGACACCTAATCTCATAAAACGAAGCTTCATCTCACGTGCCACCAAACCAGAACTTCCTGTTCCGAAAAAGTATACACGTTCTGACTGGTCAATCATCTGAGCCACACGTTCCAGTTGCTCATCGTCAATCAATCTTTGAGAAATTTCTCGCACATTTGCATAACTTCTAAGGACTCTCTGAGTCAAAGGATTCATATCCTGTTGAGGAGCAGAAAGAGTGTCTTTTTGTTGCTGGTATTTGAAGATGAACTCTCGATAGCCCTTAAAACCACATTTCTTGGCAAAACGAGTGAGCGCTGCCTGGGAAATATGAAGTTTTTGAGTGACTTGTTGAGAGGATAAGTCATCATTTATGGTATCTGCCTGCAGAAAATAGCGGGCAATTTCTTGCTCTAAATCGGTCATCTCTTCAAAGTGAAGGTCGATAATCGTAGAGATATCTTGCTTATTCATGGAACTCCTTTTATAGCTATTTGCCAAAATTACTTTGGCAAATCTAACAAATAAAATAGCGCTTACCTCCATTATATCATAGAAAAATAATTTTTGGGACCAAAAAGGAAAAGTCTTTTTCTTTTTCCATAATTTTCTACCTAAATTATGGTACAATGAAGAGTGTGATTTTGATTAGAAATGAGATTGATGTGTATGAGAAAAATTCAATAGCCACTCGATACCGATACGGCTTAATTTGTTATTTGCAATCGTCATTTTGCTCTTTTTAGCAATTATTGGCCGTTTGCTTTTATATGCAAGTTCTTCATAAGGATTTTTTTATGAAAACAAACTGCTTCTGTTAGCCAAACTCGAGTAACCATGGGTTCCGCTCGTGGAGAAATTTATGATGCAACAGGAAAAACCTTTAGTCCAAAAACACTGTTAAACAAGTTGTTTCTTTTACACGAAGCAACAAGATGACTGCGGCTGATTTGAAGGATATTTCTAAAAAATTGTTGACCTATGTCACAGTCACCTCTCCAGAGATTGACGGACCGTCAAATGGCTGATTACTACTTGGCTGATGCTGAAGTTTATAAGAAGACAGTTGAAGCTCTTCCAAAAGATAAACGATATGATTCAGATGGCAATCAACTTTCCGAATCTGAACTCTATAACAACGCTGCTGAGAGTATTACTTCCAGTCAATTAGACTACTCAGAGGATGAAAAGAAGGCAATCTATATCTTTAGTCAGCTCAATGCAGTAGAAAATTTTTGCGACAGGAAATATTCAAACGGATCCTTTGAGCGATACACAGGTAGCTGTGATTGCTTCTGCGTCTAAGGAATTACCAGGTATTTCCATCTCTACTCATGGGACCGAAAAGTCTTAGAAACCTCTCTTTCATCTATAGTTGGAAGTGTTTCGAGTGAAAAATCTGGTCTTCCAGCGGAAGAAGTGGATGCTTATTTGAAAAAAGGCTACTCGCTCAATGACCGTGTCGGGACTTCCTATCTTGAAAAACAATACGAAGAAGTCTTGCAAGGGAAAGCGGACCGTCAAGGAAATCCATTTGGACAAGCACGGAGACATGGAAAGTGTGGAGAAATATCGAAGAAGGTAGTAAGGGGAAAAATATCAAATTAACCATTGATTTAGCCTTCCAAGATAGTGTAGACAGTCTCTTGAAGAGTTATTTCAACTCAGAACTTGCAAAATGGTGGAGCCAGATATTCTGAAGGTGTCTATGCAGTAGCCCTCAATCCTAAGACAGGTGCTGTATTAGCCATGTCAGGAATGAAGCACAATGTAGAGACTGGAGAACTGACCACAGACTCACTCGGAACTGTCACCAATGTCTTTTGTACCAGGATCTGTCGTTAAGGCTGCAACCATCAGTTCAGGTTGGGAAAATGGGGTCTTGTCAGGAAATCAAACCTTGACAGATCAACCAATCGTCTTCCAAGGTTCTGCCCCTATCAATTCCTGGTATACCCCTTTATTATGGTTCTTTCCCGATTACAGCAGTTGAGGCCTTGAATATTCATCCAATACTACATGGTCCAAACTGCTTTTGGAATCATGGGGACAAACTTATCAGCCAAATATGACAGTAGGAACCAACAATCTTGAATCTGCTATGGGAAAACTTCGTTCAACCTTTGGTGAATATGGTTTGGGAGTGTCTACAGGGATCGACTTTACCAGATGAGTCAACAGGGATTTATTCCCCTAAAGACTATGATTTGGCCAACTATCTAAATAATGCCTTTTCGGACAGTTCGATAACTACACACCGATGCAATTAGCTCAGTACGTTGCAACTATTGCTATAATGGTGTCCGCTTAGCTCCTCATATCGTGGAAGGAGTCTACGACAACAATGAACAAGGTGGTTTGGGAGAACTCATTAAACAAACAGACAGCACAGAAATGAATAAGATCAATATTTCTGAGTCTGACATGTCTATCTTGCAACAAGGATTTTTACCAAGTATCGCACGGGAACAAGTGCTCTCACGACAGGTCGTGCCTTTTTCAAATGGGAGCAGCAGTCTCTATCAGTGGAAAAAACCGGTACAGCTGAAAGTTATGTCAATGGTGGTCAAAAAGCCAACAATACCAACGCTGTAGCCTATGCACAACAGATAATCCGCAGATTGCAGTTGCAGTTGTTTTTCCCGCATAATACGAATCTAACTAATGGTGTCGGACCTTCGATTGCTCGCGACATTATCAATCTATACAACCAACACCATCCAATGAACTAGAAAGGAAGCCATGCTTTACCCAACACCTATAGCTAAGCTGATTGACAGTTATTCTAAACTTCCAGGTATCGGGATTAAGACAGCGACCCGACTGGCCTTTTATACCATTGGGATGTCGGATGACGATGTCAATGAATTTGCAAAAAATCTTCTTGCAGCCAAGCGAGAATTGACCTATTGCTCTATTTGTGGACGTTTGACAGATGATGATCCTTGTTCTATCTGTACCGATCCTAGCCGTGACCAGTCTACGATTCTGGTTCTGGAGGATAGCCGTGATGTTGCTGCCATGGAAAATATCCAGGAATACCACGGACTTTACCATGTCTTTACACGGCTTTGATTTCCCTATGAATGGGATTAGCCCAGATGACATCAATCTGAAAAAGTCTCATGACTCGCCTCATGGATAGCGAAGTTTCTGAGGTCATCGTAGCCACCAATGCAACAGCAGATGGTGAGGCGACCTCCATGTATATCTCTCGGCTACTCAAAACCCTGCAGGGATTAAGGTCACTCGTCTAGCAAGAGGTCTAGCAGTCGGAGCTGATATCGAATATGCAGATGAAGTAACGCTCCTAAGAGCTATCGAAAAATCGTACAGAACTTTAGTCTGTAAGTGATGATAGAACAGGCGATTAGTTAGTAGATAAGACTTTTAAGAAATCATAGAGACTGAATTTGTTTTAATCCAGTCTCTTTTTGTGCTATTCAAGTTTAAAAAGAGACAAATGTGATATACTAAAGAGCAAGTATTCTAGTAGAAATAGGACAATCATATGAAACAAACAATTATTTTATTATATGGTGGACGAGTGCAGAGCGTGAAGTGTCTGTATTGTCAGCTGAGAGTGTCATGCGTGCGGTCAACTATGATCGTTTTGTAGTCAAAACCTTCTTTATCAGCCAGTCTGGTGATTTCATCAAAACCCAAGAATTTACCCAAACTCCTGGACAAGATGAACGTCTCATGACCAATGAAACGATTGATTGGGACAAGAAAATTGCTCCAAGTGCCATCTACGAAGAAAGGGCAGTTGTTTTCCAGTTCTTCATGGACCTATGGGAGAAGATGGTTCTGTTCAAGGTTTCCTAGAAGTCTTGAAAATGCCTTATGTCGGTTGCAACATCCTATCTTCAAGCCTTTGCCATGGATAAGATCACTACTAAAACGTGTCTTGGAATCTGCTGGGATTGCCCAAGTTCCTTACGTAGCTATTGTTGAAGGGATGACTTGGCTTCTAAGATTGCTGAAGTTGAGGATAAAATTAACCTATCCAGTCTTTACCAAAGCCATCAATATGGGTTCTAGTGTCGGTATTTCTAAGTCTGAAAACTAAAGAGGAACTCCATCAAGCTTTGAGCTTGCCTTCAGTAATCGATAGTCGTGTCTTGGTAGAGCAAGGAGTCAATGCACGTGAAATCGAAGTTGGTCTCTTAGGAAACTATGATGTCAAGAGCACGCTTCCTGGTGAAGTTGTCAAAGATGTAGCCTTCTATGACTATGAAGCCAAATACATCGATAACAAGATTACCATGGATATTCCAGCTAAGATTAGTGATGATGTGATAGCAGTCATGCGTAAAAATGCAGAAGCTGCCTTCCGTGCTATTGGTGGACTTGGTCTCTCACGTTGTGACTTTCTTCTATACAGATAAGGGAGAAAGTTTTCCCTAAATGAGCTCAACACTATGCCAGGATTTACTCAATGGTCTATGTATCCCTTACTTTGGGACAATATGGGTCTTCCTTACCCAGAACTAATTGAGCGTTTGGTTGACCTTGCTAAGGAAAGCTTTGATAAACGTGAAGCGCACCTATTGTAAAGGCAACTATAAGGGCGGGGAAGGACTCCTTGCCCCTTTTTAAAGGAGTAAACATGAAACTTACGATTCACGAAGTTGCGCGTGTTGTCGGTGCAAAATGATGTGACAAACTATGCGGATAGTCCCACTAGTCAAAGCTGAATTTGATAGTCGTTTGATTGGACCTGGGAGATTTATTTGTGCCACTAAAGGGGGCGCGTGATGGTCATGACTTTATCGAGACAGCTTTTGAAAATGGTGCAGTTGCTAACCCTGTCAGAGAAAAAGAAGTGGCAGATCATCCTTACATCTTGGTAGATGATGTCTTGACTGCCTTCCAAGCACTTGCGGCCTATTACCTTCAAAAGACAGGTGTCGATGTCTTTGCTGTTACAGGTTCAAATGGGAAGACAACGACCAAGGATATGTTGGCCCATTTACTGTCTACAAGCTACAAAACCTACAAAACGCAAGGGAATTACAATAACGAGATTGGACTGCCTCATGCAGTTCTTCATATGCCAGATGATACTGAAAAGCTGGTCTTGGAGAATGGGGCAGGATCACCTAGGAGATATCCATCTCTTGTCTGAACTAGCTCATCCAAAGACAGCTATTGTGACCTTGGTAGGAGAAGCTCATTTGGCCTTCTTTAAAGACCGTTCTGAAATTGCCAAAGGGAAATTGCAAATCGCTGATGGGATGGAAAAAGGGTGTCCTTTGCTTTTTGCACTCAGCTGATCCTGTTGTAGAGATTATCTACCTGCTGAGCAAAAAGTAGTCTCGTTTTGGTCCAGGTGCAGAACTCGAAAATTACAGATTTGATTGAGCGTAAGGATAGCTTAGACTTTCAAGGCCAATTTCTTGGAGCAAGCTCTTGATTTGCCAGTAACTGGTAAGTACAATGCGACCAATGCCATGATTGCATCTTATGTTGCTTTTGCAAGAAGGAGTGACTGAGGAGCAGATTGGTCAAGCCTTCCAAAATCTTGAATTGACCCGCAATCGTACCGAGTGGAAAAAGCTGCCAATGGAGCAGATATCTTGTCAGATGTCTACAATGCAAATCCCAACAGCCATGAAGTTGATTTTAGAGACTTTCTCTGCCATTCCCAGCCAAATGAAGGTGGCAAAGAAAACTCGCAGTTCTGGCAGATATGAAAGAACTTGGAGACCAGTCTGTTCAACTCCATAATCAAATGATTTTTGAGCATTACACCCGATGCTCTTGATACCGTTATTTTTCTACGGTGAAGACATTGCTGACTTGGCTCAATTAGCCAGTCAAATGTTCCCAATCGGTCATGTTTACTACTTTCAAGAAAACAGCTGATGAAGACCAGTTTGAAGCCATGGTCAAACAGGTCAAGGGAAGAGTCTTGGTGCAAATGACCAAATCTTGCTTAAAGGTTCCAACTCTATGAATCTAGCTAAACTAGTAGAAAGTCTAGAAAATGAGTGCAACTGATTTTGCTAAAGCTCTGCAGAGGATGTTGGCTATCACCGATACTGGTTTAACCTATACAAAGGGATCCCCTTTTGACCGTGAACGTTATGAGGATTTACGTCAGATTTTATGGAGCTGTATTTGCAGGATCAAACAGAGCTCAATCAAGAGGAATTGACTGCAATTTTTACAAACCAGTCAGGTAGCTATGCAACTCCCTTGATGGATGTGCGGGCTTGGATTGTTCAAGACCAGAAGATTTGTTTGGTTAGAGGACAAGGAGAGGATACTTGGGCATTACCTGGTGGCTTTTGGTGAGGTAGGGATATTCTCCCAGGAAAAATATCCGAAAAGAAATTCAGGAAGAAACAGGATTTTTCGGCGAAGTAGGCTCTTTATTGGCAGTTTTTGATACCAACCCGCTTTCAACTTCAGAACAAACAGTATGCAAAGTTCGTCTTTGACTGTCAGTTGTTAGATGGACGCTTTCAGGAAAATCAAGAAGTTGCAGAACTAGGATGACATTTCGAGAATCTCCTCCCTTATCTGAAAAACGAATAACCAAAGAACAAATGGATATTCTATGGCAGGTCTATCAGGGTGAGCGAGAACAATATATTGATTAGAAGCTTTTGCTTTATCTTAAGAGCAGATAGCTTCTTTTGGAACACAAAAACTATAAGAAATAAATGTAAGCTATGATCTATAGAGATAAGTAAGAGATGTGCTTATATGAAAATGAGGAAAATTACATGAATGTTTTGGGATGCTTTTATTTACCATCCATCCGACGGAGCCACCCCAATTTGATCTTCTTTGGTATGGAAAGTCTATTTACTTTATTAGCATTTGACTGTATTTCTTGCTTATCGTTATGGGTGAGAAGAAAAGTTTGTCAGCGCTTTTTCCAGATTTTACAGGCGACACAGTTAATCGTACTCTACAGCTGGTATTTGATCAATCAGTTCCCGCTGTCAGAAAGCTCTGCCTTTTATCATTGTCGTTTGGCTAATGTTTGTAGTGCTTTTGACCCCTGGGTGTCTCTAGAGTCAAACAGTATTTTTGCTGTATTGGGAACTTTGGAACGCTAGCAGCCTTTGTTTATCCAGTACCAGATCCCTATCCCTTCCCCCACATTGCTATCCTGTCCTTTATTTTTCGGACACTTTAGCCCTCTTTGGAAATTCCTTGATTTATCTCTTTGAAGGACTATGATGCTAGCTTTATTGGACTTTCAAACGAATCCCTAATCATCACATCTTCGCTTAATGCGCTGATCTTTGTGGTTAATCTAATGACGGGTGGAGATTATGGCTTTTTGACAAAACCACCGTTGGTTGGAGATCATGGTCGTTTTGATCAATTATATAGTTGTAACTCTATTCTCTGACTTGTGCCATTTACTTGGTCTCTAAAGCTTTTTCAGACCATGCTTGAGGGAGAAGGGCGAAAGAAGATTACGAATCTGGCAGAAAATGAAAAATATTTTTCCCAACCGCTTGACTTTTTATCTGAGAATTTTGATACAATAGTAGGCGGTATTGTTTACCCCATTTGTAAGGCCCCGGAACCTTTCAAATAACTTGCGGACCGGAACATCCGCCCTGTAAACAAAAACGACATTCATATAGGAGAAATCATGAACAAAACTACATTCATGGCTAAACCAGGCCAAGTAGAACGCAAATGGTACGTTGTTGACGCAACTGATGTACCTCTTGGACGCCTTTCAGCAGTTGTTGCTAGCGTACTTCGCGGAAAAAACAAACCAACATTTACACCACACACTGATACAGGTGACTTCGTAATCGTTATCAATGCTGAAAAAGTTAAATTGACTGGTAAAAAGCTACTGATAAGATCTACTACACTCACTCAAACCACCCAGGTGGATTGAAATCAAATTTCTGCTGGTGAACTTCGTTCTAAAAAAATGCAGTTCGTTTGATCGAGAAATCAGTTAAAGGTATGCTTCCACACAATACTCTTGGACGCGCTCAAGGTATGAAATTGAAAGTATTCGTTGGAGCTGAGCACACTCACGCTGCACAACAACCAGAAGTTCTTGATATTTCAGGACTTATCTAAGGAAAGGAACAATAAAAGTATGTCACAAGCACAATATGCAGGTACTGGACGTCGTAAAAACGCTGTTGCACGCGTTCGCCTTGTTCCAGGAACTGGTAAAATCACTGTTAACAAAAAGATGTTGAAGAGTACATCCCACACGCTGACCTTCGTCTTGTAATCAACCAACCATCTCGCAGTTACTTCAACTGCAGGTTCATACGACGTTTTCGTTAACGTTGTAGGTGGTGGATACGCTGGTCAAGCAGGAGCTATCCGTCACGGTATCGCTCGTGCCCTTCTTCAAGTAGACCCAGACTTCCGCGATTCATTGAAACGCGCAGGACTTCTTACACGTGACTCACGTAAAGTTGAGCGTAAGAAACCAGGCTTGAAAAAAAGCTCGTAAAGCATCACAATTTAGTAAACGTTAAAACTTATTTAAACTTATTGAAAGCATTTCGTATCAAAAAAATACGGGATGCTTTTTCTGTTCACCCCAAATTTTTTTGTAACTAGGTGATACTTGAAATTAATACAAATTTGGTTGTTTTTGATAAATCTAAGCAACACTAAATGATGAAGTGAAAGGGATGAATCTTTGATAGTATTCATTTATTGTGAAATATGATATATTTATTAATTAGATGGATGAATACTTCTAGAGTTAAATATAGCATAATAGGGACAGACTTTTTGGTTTATTTTTTTGTTTGTAGTCGGATTATGAAAGAATATCCAATATTATGCGATAAGATAGAATGTTACAAAAAAAGAAAGGGATGCAATCCGATGAAGAAAGACAGATTAATTGTATTGACAGATGCTGTTCTAGCAATTATTATGACCATCTTGATTTTAGAGTTAGAAAAACCAACAACACCAAGTCTTGAAGCTTTTTGGGATTTACGGCAAAAATTTCTTTGCTTGTTTTTCTTTCCTTTTTCTGGTTGGGATCGTTATGGATGGCACTAAACACATTATGGGAAAAGGTTGAGAAAATTTCCTCAGAAATTATTTGGTGGAATTTGTTTCTACTCTTGGAGCGGCAGGAGTTCTCTTTGGAGAATTTCATGCCATCCAAGATACCAGTCTGAATGATGTGGTGGACCGGATCTATATAAATGTCAAGGATTTACCGTTTCAGTCCTTGGGAGCTTTTAGCTAATATCCTGTCTGATATTAAGAAGGACTGATTCAAGACAGTCATATCTGGTCTTTCTTCCAGTCATTTTTTCAAAACAATATCAGTTGATAATCAGCTTAAATCAGATCTATCAGTTTGTCTATCTTTCTCTGATGGAGATCATGTCCTATCTTCACTTTGATTATTGGAAAAAACGGCTCGGTCAGGAGCTAGTATGAATAAGGAGAACAAATGAAACGTTTAAAAATGTTATGGCATATTATGCAGGTTACGGGTTTTACTCGGTTTGCTCTGAGTTTTGTGACCTTTGTTTTTGGGTCAGGAGGCGTGCTTTTCCTAGTTGAACCTGCTATCACAAATTACGGAGACGGTCTTTGGTATGCTTTTGTGACTTCGACGACTGTCGGCTACGGGGATCTCCTAGCTGTGACCTTGATTGGAAGGATTACCAGTGTCTTCTTGACGATTTATGGGCTCATATTTTTTGGCTGTTTATCAGCTGTTATTTTTAATTATTATACCAATTTAAATAAGGAAAGAGGAGAGGACAAATGACTGCCAATTATTCAACACGGGAATACCGTGAGAAATTATACGATGACCTTCATGTTCGATTGAGAGATACAGCGATTTTGATGTGTGCAATTTTTATTGCCTCTATCGGACTAAATATGAATTCAACAGCTGTCATTATAGGAGCCATGTTGATTTCACCTCTCATGACACCGATTGTTGGACTGGGATTCGGTTTAGCTATTTTTTGATACGCGTTTAATCAAGCAATCTCTAGAGGTTTTATTGACTCAAGTGTTGGTCAGTTTGCTTTGTCTCGACTCTGTATTTCTGGATTTCTCCCTTGTCTTATGCAAGTAGCGAGTTGATTGCACGAACCTCTCCAACCATTTTGGGATGTCCTCATTGCTATTGCTGGTGGGATTGCTGGTGTGATCGGTTCAAGGAAAAAAGAAGCAAACAATATCGTGCCAGGAGTAGCCATTGCTACAGCTCTGATGCCGCCTATCTGTACTGCTGGCTATGGTTTAGCTAATGGGAATGTACGATTTTTATTGGGGTCTCTATCTTTTCTTGATCAACTGTGTCTTTATCATGCTAGCCAACATTGTTGGAACAAGAATTTTGATGAGAAAATCTCCTTTAACTTCATTTTAAAGAGCTGAGCATTAAAAATGAGAATTGGCTTGATATCTTTGATTGTATTGTTGATTCTTCCAGCTAGCTATTCGGCAGTTACTCTGACAATAGAACAAGCGCGCAAAGAAGGGATCAAACAGTTTGTAGGAAAAGAGTTCGCCAATTATACGGTTATTAATCAAGTCTACAAGTCAAGTAACAATGAATTGGTCTTGACGGTTGTTGAGATCCGATTTCAGAAGAAGAATTAGAAACACTCCACCAAAAACAAGCCTCTTACGGTATTCAATCTGTTCAATTGAAAGTGAATCAAGTTCAGAACTCGCCAACATTAGATAGTGAAGCGACCAAGGAATTTTTATGAAAACATTGACAAGTATATTGATCAAAAACTCTCTGAAAAAGATTCACAAAACGATCTCGTAAAAGAAAATGAAGCAGACAAGGATTGAGGACAATGAACTGAATCGGTTTTTACGCCGTGTTTTTTTCTTGTATCTTCCTCTTTCTTACTTATAGCAGGTTGTTTTTTTGCTTGAATAAGAAATAAATTAGAAGTTCTATCATCTAAGAAAAAAATGATGAAAAAAAATCATTTAACTAATGGTGTGAACGTTTAGTGTTTATCAGCTCCATTCTCTGTAATTTTGGGGGTAAAATCACACCATTTTAGATAAAAATTAGTTGAATTTGATTGGAAAAACGCTTTTTATAAAAAGCGGAGAAAAAGTCTTGATATTACGCTGTTTTTTTAGTCCAACTGAAATTCATACTTTTCCAAACCAGGTCTTAAGAAAGCTCGTAAAGCATCACAATTTAGTAAACGTTAATTCGAAAAATTACTATACTTACAAAGAGCACCTTTCAGGGGTGTTCTTTTTGTTAAAAAGTAAGAATTATCACAAAATTTTTCTTGAGTTATTTTTTTATCGACAACTTTTCTCAAATATATGAAATTCATTTGATATAGAAAAAGGGCCTATATTTACAATACTTTTCAAAAGCATCTATTAGTTTGACAGTAATCATGAGTGTTATAATAGAAAAAGATAGAAATGAGAGATTGAGTGTGGGGAAAAACTATTAGGTGTAGTTTCAATATTTCTACTAATGCTTTTGCTTATATTTAATGCAAGTGAAAAACAACAATAATACCTATGATAATGAATTTCTAACTTCGTTAGCAAAAGGGTTAGATAAACGTTGGGAGTTTGTTGCCAAAAGGAGTAAGTGATAAAGAATCACTAAAAACTATAGAATCTGTGTGGATTATGAACTAAATGAACTTAAGAAATATAAAAATCGAGAGTTCGAAAATCCTGGAGTTAAAGAAACTAGCTGACACCTATATTGATGTCCTTAAGAATGAAAAAGGAACGGCAATAAATCGAAAATACTTGGATAGAATCTTTTAGAAACAGAGGAACAAACTCCAACATAAACGTTATGAATTACTTTTTAGATATTAATTCAATAAGTGAAATCCCTGTTCAAGATAAAAATAGTTTAAATGATATATTGAGGTCCGGTGAAGCTATTAAAAGAATTTAATAGAGTTTACGGAATATTAGTAGATACGTTTGATGCAAAAACTTTGTAGTTGAAGAGGTTGAAGATGGATCAGAAAAAGAGAAACGCTACGTGGGGAATTTTGAAAATACTACAGGCCATCGCATCAATTACATAGATATAAATATTTCTTTTTATGATGAAAATGATAAAATTTATTCTGGTTTTAAGTTTGAAACAAGATATTTATGGGAAAATGGAACTAAACAAAGCTTTCGAATTCTCGATTCCAGATTCAGACAAGAGGTTCAAATATTTTAAGGTTAATTTGGTGAAAACAGTTTTAGGTATAAGTAGGCTTCTTGTTTTTATTAGCATAAAAAATAATATATTTTCAATAGGTCTTAAGAAAGCTCATCAAAGCATCACAATTTAGTAAACGTTAATTGAGAGAATTACAATACTTACAAAGAGCACCTTTCGAGGTGTTCTTTTTGTACTTTCTTACTAAATTGGTGCAATTGATCACAGTTGTTGCGACTTTAGTCGCTTACAAATGTGGCTGCAACATGACAAAAGTCGGTTGCCTCAAAACGTTAATCAACACGATTGCACCAATCTTTCGAAACGCTTCATGGACCACACCATGGGGTGTTTTTCGATTAGTATACTGTAGATGAAGGATGAAGCTATAACATTTGATTGTGGGATAGAGATTTTTAGATAACAAATTTCAGATTGAGTTTAACTGAGTCCTATAAATTGTCTAGGGTTTAATTCTATAATTACTTGATAATACATTTATTATTTGATAGAATATGGATATTAAATTTTAAAAAGGAGATTGAAATGAAATCTTTGAAGCGTCTTTTCTTAGGAGTTTTGTTGACAGTTGCTGCGGTTTTTCTTGTGGCTTGTAACTCAGATAATGGAACCTATGTTTTTGAACCCACAAAAAGAGGAAATGAAACAAATTATACCGTCTGAGCTCCAATCTTTAGTTGGTGATAATTATAAAGTTTCATTTCTATCACTATCAATGATGATAAAGGGGGAGATGAAAATTGACTCAGATTTAGCTGGGAAAAGTCTAATCAAGTGGTTGATTTAAAAGTAGATCAAAAAGCAAAAACTCTTGTAGCAGGAAGCTAATCAAGAAAAACCGAAATTACTTATGAAGTGTCTGGAGATGTTAACTTTTAAGGATGTTAAAAAACTCTTCACTTAAGGATAAAGATAAGGATGTGTTTAGTAATTACATGAAGATTGCTAAATTTAAAAAGTTAAATAAGCTATAAGGCAGGATTTTAGTCCTACCTTTTGATAATAGATAATTACATTTAGTAAAGCTCGATTTTCCCACTAGACATTTCGTCTACTTTTTATATAATAAAACTAAACCAAAATGGTTGAGTTTTTAAAATATGAAGTCAATCTACTATGAAAACACCACACTAGGAGGTAAAACTCATGTACCAACCAGAAAAAAACTTAAGGCTCGGAGAAAAAGAGCTAAAACTAACACAGAAAGAAATTGCGGAGAATCTTGGGATTAGTTTTCAGGCTTATTCAGCTTGGGAGCGTGGAGTCAAGGAGCCTTCTAAAGAAAAAGTTAAACAGCTAGAAGAGATTTTTAAAAGTACCAAAAGGCTATTTTACTCAAATCGAAATTGTCCGCCTCTATAATAGCCTCTCAATCAAGGGAAAAGAAAAGGTGGTAGTCTATGCTCGCAATCTGGCTCAAGAAGAACAAGCCAAGAAAGGTGACTGCTATTTCAGAAAAACTTTTCGAGTATCATGTCTACGAACGCATGTCGGCTGGTATCGGAGCTTCAGTTTATGATGATCGAAACTTTGACACGGTTTACTTTAATGAGGAACTAGCTCACGATTTTGCTTCCTGGGTATCAGGAGATTCTATGGAACCCAAATATCAAAAATGGTTCCGTGGCTCTGATTCGAGAGACCGGATTTGATTATGACGGAGGCAGTCTATGCAGTGGTTTGCACAACCAGACTTATATCAAAAGCAGGGTCTATCGAGAAGAAGATGGTCTGCGTTTGGTCTCCATCAATCCTAAATATAAGGATATTCACATTTTCTACGAAGAAGATCCGCGGATTGTGGGTATTATCGTGGGCAATTTCGTACCCATGGAGGGATAGTCTATGGGCTACTTTGATTATTCCAGAGAGCCCAAAAGTGATATTGCCTTTTGTCGATATGAAGTCCTTTTATGCTAGCGTTGAGTGTGTAGAAAGAGGACTCCATCCCTCAAAAACCTCCCTTTGTGTTATGAGTCGAGCGGATAATTCTGTTGGGCTTATTCTTGCTTCCTCGCCTATGTTTAAAAAGGTTTTTGGAAAGCAAATGTAGGTCGTGCTTATGACCCTGCCTTTTGATATCAAGACGCGTAAATTTTCCCTACTACAATGCCAAGAAACAAGGCTTACGGACAGACCCAGCCTATGTGAGATTTATCGAAGATTGGGCTCGGCGACCGTCATTGTCCCTCCTCGGATGGATAAGTATATCGCAGTCAATCTAGAAATTCAGCGCATTTTTCCAGAATTATGGCAGTCCAGATGATATTCATCCCTACTCTATTGACGAAGGTTTTATCGATTTGACTAGTTCGCTCAATTATTTTGTCCCAGACCAGCAGATTTCTCGCAAAGATAAGCTGGATATGCTTTCGGCTCGTATCCAGAGGGATATCTGGCGGCAGACAGGGATTTACTCGACGGTCGGCATATGTCTAATGCCAATCCTCTGCTTGCTAAGTTGGCCTTGGATAATGAAGCCAAGCACACACCGACTATGCGAGCCAATTGGTCTTACCAGGACGTGGAAGATAAGGTCTGGTCCATTTCAAAGATGACCGACTTTTGGGGGATTGGGCATCGGATGGAGAAGCGCTTGAATAGCTTGGAAATCTATTCGATTAAGGAATTAGCCAATAGCAATCCGGATTTCCTGAAGAAAGAACTTGGGCAAGCTGGACTTCGCTTGTGGTTTCATGCTAATGGAATTGATGAGAGTAATGTTCACTAAAGCCCTATAAAGCCAAATCTCACGGCTTAGGCAATTCGCAAATTTTACCGAGAGACTATGTCAAACAGCGAGATATCGAAATTATCCTCCGAGAGATGGCTGAACAGGTGGCTATCAGGCTTCGACGGGCCAGAAAGAAGACGACGGTGGTCTCTATCCATCTTGGTTTTTCTAAGCAGAAACAAAAACGCTCCATCCATACCCAGATGAAGGTTGAACCTACCAACAGCACCAGTCTTTTAGTCAGCTATGTATTGAAATTATTCCATAGCAAATACACTTCTGGGGCTGTCAGAGTGTTGTTGTTAGTTATTCAGGATTTGTGGACGAACCTTTGGTTTGATTTCCTTTTGATGATGTGGACAGTAGAAAAGAAGAAAGGCTCCAGACCGCCATTGACTCTATTCGAGAACAATTCGGCTTTACTTCCCTTTTGAAGGCGACTGCCTTAGAGGATGCATCGAGAAGTATTGCCAGAAGTAAGCTCATCGGAGGGCACTCTGCTGGAGTGATTAGATGGACTAAAAATGATTGATCGCTCTTATTTGCCCTTTCAATCCGCGAAAGGGACCATCAGGATCCAGGTATGCAGAAGTGGATGGGCTTTTTCCTGTCAGAACATACGACGTCACTCAGTGCAGAAAAATCGTGTCGATTTATCGACAGATTTGAATCCAGTTGAGAAGTTGTTACTTTCACAACTCATACGTTAGGGCGACTAAAAGGCTCTTTTGTGGTCAAGGAGAAAAATCATAAAAAGCACGATAATCGGTGAAGTAAGAGAATTATCTCCTCAAGAAGTCTCTGTTAAAACGGATGAGGGCTATAGACTGATAGGAGTCCAAGACATTCTCGCAATCCAACTTTTGTCAGGAGAGAAGTTTATGACTAGAAAAGAGCTATATGAAAACAAGCTACAGATGAATTACTTTCTCAGATGATTACATCCGCTTTGAAGAAGATTTCCAAAAATACTCTGCCATGAATGTACTGACTTTTTCTGATTGACGACATCCTACGCACCATGGCCATCAACCAAAAAGGACTACTTTGTCTTTAAACAAGGAGAAATGCCAAGGACAGAAGAGAACATCGGTTTTATTTTTAGGGTGAAGATGAAGAAGGATTGTCCACGTACTCGAACCTATACCTATCTCGGACTGAAACAAAAACTGCCCGTAGATTGCATAGGAAATACTGAAACATTAGTAAACATGGTATAATGAAGGAAATCTATGAAGTATTGCCTGTAACAGGAGAAAACTTCGAGGAGGTGGGCTTATGCTAGGAGCAGTTATTGGAGATATTATTGGTTCTCGATTTGAGGCGAACAATCATAAGAGTAAAGAGTTTGATTTGTTCACTCAGGATTCTTGTCCGACCGACGATAGTATCATGACATTGGCGATTGCCAAAAGCCTTATTGGCTAGTAGGGAAGACTGAGCCAACTCTCGAAAAATGCAGTGAAATACATGCAAGAGATAGGAGACAATATCCAAATTGTGGCTATGGCGGTCATCTACTGGATCTTTTCAGATGATCCTCAACCCTATGGGAGTTATGGGAATGGATCCGCTATGAGAATCAGCCCTGTCGGTTTTGCGGCAGATAGTATAGAGCAGGCGAAGGCTTTGTCCCAAGCAGTGACAGAAGTGAGTCATGACCATCCTGAGGGACTAAAAGGTGCAGAAGCAGTTGCAGTAGCTATCTTCTTGGCTAGAACTGGTTTCTAGTCGCCATGAAATCAAAGATTACATCGATAAAAATTACTATCCGATGGACTTTACCCTGGCCAAATCCGTGAGGATTATAGCTTTGATGTAACTTGCAGTTGGTTCAGTTCCTCAGGCCTTCCAAGCCTTTTTCGAATCGCAAGATTTTGAAGATGCTATCAGAAACGCTATTTCCATCGGAGGAGATAGCGATACTATCGCTGCTATCTGTGGAGGTCTTGCGGAAGCCTACTATGGAATTCCTGCTCCGATCAGAGATCAAGCTATGACCCTATTTGGATGATCATTTTAGTAGAGATAGTGGAAACTTTTTGAAAGAACTCTATTCCTTCCGACCTAATAAATAATAGGTTGCGAGGAGTGAGAACAGATAAACTGTGATGTCTGGTGTTAGATAGGCATGGATATAAGTTGATTAGCTATATTTCTAGCCATTCGAGAGCTATTTCTTGAATGGTCTTTTGTTTGCTCTTTAAAAGTAATTGAGCTATACCAATTTTTATTGTTGACAAGATAAAAAACAAGTATATACTGTTTTTGCTGATTCTTCAAAGCGAGAATTAGACTATACCAATTTTAAGGAGAAAAGCACAGTCTATCTGTGTCGTATATATTATGTGTGGAATTGTTGGTGTTGTTGAAACACAAATGCAACTGATATTTTGATTCAAGGGCTTGAAAAAGCTCGAATACCGTGGTTATGATTCTGCGGGAATTTTTTTGTTCTAGGTGGTGCTGAAAGCCATTTTGGTGAAAGCAGTTGGTCGTATCGCAGAATTGTCTGCTAAGACAGCTGACGTTGAGGGACAACTGGTATCGGACATACTCGTTGGGCGACCCACGGAAAACCAACAGAAGATAACGCTCACCCACATCGCTCTGAGACAGGACGTTTTGTCTTGGTACACATGGGGTGATTGAAAACTATCTCGAAATCAAAGAAGAATACCTGACAGGTCACCACTTCAAAGGACAAACAGATACAGAAATCGCCGTCCACTTGATTGGGAAATTTGAGAAGAAGACGGCTTGATCAGTACTCAAGCCTTCAAAAAGCTCTTCATATCATTCGTGGTTCATATGCTTTGCCTTGATCGACTCTAAAAATCCAGATGTCATCTACGTGGCAAAAACAAATCACCACTTTTGATTGGTCTTGGAGAAGGCTATAACATGGTCTGCTCAGACGCCATGAGCTATGATTCGTGAGACCAACCAATCACATGGAAATCCATGACCAAGAGTTGGTTATCGTAAAAAGCTGATAGCGTTGAAGTGCAAGACTATGATGGCAATAGCACGTGAGCGTACTAGCTATACAGCTGAGCTTGACTTGTCAGATATCGGTAAGGAACTTATCCTTACTACATGCTCAAGGAAATCGATGAGCAACCAACAGTGATGCGTAAGCTCATCCAAGCCTCACAGATGAGGCTGGCCAAGTAGTGGTAGATCCAGCTATCATCAAAGCTGTTCAAGACGCTGACCGCATCTACATCTCGCTGCTGGAACTTCTTACCATGCAGGATTTGCTTCTAAGAAGATGTTGAAGAATTGACTGATACAACTGTTGAACTTGAGTATTTCATCTGAGTGGGGATATGGTATGCCACTTCTCAGCCAGAAACCACTCTTCATCTTTATCAGTCAATCTGGTGAAACAGCTGATAGCCGTCAGGTTTTGGTGAAGGCCAATGAAATGGGAATCCCAAGCTTAACAGTTACAAACGTGCCAGGGTCAACTCTTTTCTCGTGAAGCCAACCATACTATGTTGCTTTCATCAGGTCCTGAAATTGCCGTTGCTTCAACCAAGGCTTATACAGCCCAAATCGCAGCCCCTTGCCTTCCTCGCAAAAAGCAGTTGGTGAAGCAAATGGCAATGAAAAAGCAAAAGCCTTTGACCTGGTTCATGAGTTGTCTATCGTAGCTCAGTTCTATCGAATCAACTCTTTCAGAGAAAGAATTGATTGATGCCAAGTTCGTGACCTTCTTGAAACAACACGCAACGCCTTTATATCGGACGTGGTCAAGATTACTATGTAGCCATGGAAAGCAGTCTCAAAGCTCAAAGAGATTTCTTACATCCAGTGTGAAGGTTTTGCGGCTAGGGGAGCTCAAGCACGGAACCATTGCCTTTGATTGAAGATGGGAACACCTGTTTGGCCCTCTTGTCAGACCCAGTCCTTGCCAACCACACTCGTGGAATATCCAAGAAGTCGCAGCCCGTGGCGCTAAGGTCCTCACTATCGCAGAAGAAAAATGTTGCCAAAGATACAGACGATATCGTTCTTACGACTGTACACCCTTACCTCTCACCAATCTCAATGGTCGTACCAACGCAATTGATTGCTTACTTTGTAACCTCCACCGTGGACTCGATGTGGACAAACCACGTAACCTTGCTAAATCAGTGACAGTAGAGTAACAAAAACAGTCTAGTTTGCACTGGTCACAAAAGTTAGATAATGAAAAGGATTTAGTTCTGTATCGTACAGAACTAAATCCTTTTTCATTTATCCGAACCCATGCATATACAAATTATTTAAGTGACTTAAGTATCTTATTATCACCTTAAAACACTTCCCAAAAGTACTACTGAATAATGTTATCGATATTCTTTGTTCATACGTTGCCCTCGAATACTCTACAAGTCTGACTTTTCGAATCCCTCAAAAATGATGCTGAAAGGATGTGGCTGTTTCTAGTTTTAAAAACTATAGAATAGCATCAACCTCGTGATTCCTAGCCATTAAGAAAATTCAATCTAGTCATATAGTTAAGTTTTAGGAAGGAATGGCAGAGTACTCGGGAGTTTACACTAGATTGATACTGTTAGACGATAAACCAGATACCTAATCAATCATATATGGAAAAACCCAAAATGTTAGAATAAAACTCTCTAACTCTTTGGGTACAGTTTTTCGATTATCCAAGATAGCGTTGTAAAAATTCTCTGTACGTTCTTCTTTAGGGATTTGTAAATAGATCTTCAGGTTTGCCTTCTTCTGCAATGACACCTTTATCCATAAAGATGACACGGTGTGATACATCGCGAGCAAATTCCATTTCGTGGGTTACGACGATCATGGTCAAAGCCTTCTTGAGCTAAATCTTGCATGATTTTGAGAACTTCACCGACCATTTTCAGGGTCAAGAGGCTGATGTAGGGCTCGTCAAAGAGAATGGCATCAGGGATTCATAGAAAGTGCATGAGCAATAGCAACACGTTGCTTTTTGACCACCAGAAAGTTGTTTTAGGTTTAGCTTGCCAGTAAACGTTCTCCCATGCCAACTTTTTTTCAAGATTCTCTTTAGCAACTTTTCTCTGCTTCTGAGCGATCACGTTTGAGTACAGTTGTTTGGGCAACAATCGTATTTTCAAGCACGTTTGAGATTTTCAAAAAGGTTAAAGGACTGGAAGACCATTCCTAGTTTTTCTCGATAGTGAGTGAGGTTATACCCTTTTTCAAGGACGTTTTCACCGTGATAAAGGATTTCACCTTCAGTTGGTGTTTCGAGTAAGTTGATAGAACGTAGGAAGGTTGATTTACCACTACCAGAACTTCCGATGATAGAAATAACTTCTCCTTTATGGATAGTGAGAGAGATATCTTTTAGGACCTCGTTTTTGTCCATAGGATTTTTTGAGGTGTTTGATTTCAAGAATGGGTTGATTCATTATTTCAAATCCTCCGTTTGCATTTGGTTAGCTCCTGTTGTGTAGGTATCCATATCCATCCGTTTTTCGATATAGCGTAGGATACGCGTTACTGTAAAGGTGAGGACAAAGTAGATAACTGCGATAATAGTAAAGGTTTGGAAGTATTGGTAGGTTTGTGTTGCTACTGTATTTCCTGAGAAGTAAAAGTTCTACAACAGAGATAACATTCAATACAGAAGTATCCTTGATGTTGATGACGAACTCATTACCAGTTGCTGGTAGAATATTTTCGAACAACTTGAGGTAAAACAATCTTACGCATGGTTTGATTATGAGTCATACCAGTGCAGTTGCTGCTTCAAATTGTCCCTTGTCAACAGCCAGGATACCACCACGAACGATTTCGGTCATGTAGGCACCCGGTATTGATAGAAACGATAAAGATAGCAGCGAGAGTACGGTCTAGGTTGATTCCGAAAGCCTGGAGCAGTTCCATAGTAGATAAACCATAGATTGTACAATCATAGGAGTTCCACGGAAAATTTCAATATAGATATTGAGAATCCAACCAACTATATTTTTGAATGACGTAGATAAATTGATTTTTCAGATTGAGGCGCAGTACGGAAAACACCGATAGCAAGACCAATAACGAGACCAACGATGGTACCTGATAATTGAAATAAGAAGTGTGATTCCAGCACCACGCAAGAGTTGTTGCCAGTTTTCAGTTAGAATTTTAGCAACTTGGCTAAAAGAAATTACTGCTGTTTTCTTCAGTAGTTGTAGCTTCGACAGGTTGCTCTTTAATCATACGATCCATTAGGGCAACTTGTTCATCTTTAGAGATGGTTTCGATGCTAGCATTGATTTGGCTGATACGTTCGTCATCCTTTACGAAGACCGATAGCGATAGAGGTATCTTCTTCACCCAGTTTTAAAACCAGGTTCAGGCTGAATCATTTTGAACTTTAGCATTTGCTGACTCAGCAGTTAAGGCTTCTGGTCGTTCAGAAACATAGGCATCAATGACACCAGCTTCAAGAGCTTGACGCATTTGAGCGAAAATCACCCATGGCAGTTTCTTTTTTAGCGCCTGGAATTTGAGAAATCAAGTCATAAAGGTAAACACCTTGTTGAGAAGTGATTTTTGCATCTTTAAAAATCATCTAGTGTTTTAGCGTTTGCATAGGCAGAATCTTTTGACTAAAAAGTACTGGTTCACTGGTATAGTAACTGCTTGAGAAGGCAATTTCTTGCTTACGTTCAGCGGTTGGGACTCATACCCTGCAATAATCATATCGATCTTGCCAGAGGTCAGAGCTGGAACAAGTCCTTCCCATTTTGTTTTTACAATGAGTGGTTCTTTACCCCAGATCTTTAGCGATTTTTTTGCAATTTGAACATCGTAACCGTTAGCATATTGGTTTGTTCCATCGATTTTGACAGCACCGTTACTGTCATCATCTTGAGTCCAGTTAAAGGGTGCGTAAGCTGCTCCATTCCGATGCGTAAATATTCATCGGCTTGGACCTGGCTAACTAGTCCTAGAGTAAGGGCTAAGCTAGCAAGGATAGATAAGCATAATTTTTTTCATGTTTTTCTCCTATTTCTAGTCTAAAAATGGCTCCCTCTATTGTATCTAAAAATGGTGAGATTTTTCAATACAAGTAAACCTTACTTCTAAAAAAATGATATAATAGTGAAAAACATGAAAGGAATGTAAAGATGAAAAAGAGATGGCTATTGCTCTGAGTATTTACCTGTTTGCTATTTTGTGCCTCGTCTAGTTTTTTTGCAGTAGACTTTCGATATTCTATCCTATAAGGGTGATTTGAATATTCATGCAGATAATACAGCGGTTTTTCAAAGAAACAATCACCTACCACTTTAAAGATGATTTTAATGGTCAATTGATTGGACTCGGAAAAGCAGGAAAAATGCCGAAAGGGATTTGAAATTGATGACGATCCAACTGTCTTAGTATCCAAAAATGGGCCAGATTGTTCAAGACGTCCTCTCATATACTAAGGAAGAAGAGGATGGCTACAAGGTCTACCATTTTTTTAATCCGGGAAACGCAGGAGATACTGTTCGGTGACTGTTACTGGCAACTTAAAAACCTTCTTTTCTTATATCAGGATATTGCTGAGCTGAATTGGCAACCATTGACAGATAGTTCAGGGGATATCAAAGATTTAGAATTTCGAGTAACTTCAGATAGTCCAGCAGAGAAACTATTTTTCCATACTGGAAAACTTCTCAACGAGGGAAAGTATCGAAAAGTCAATGATATCTACTGGGTTAAGATGAAGGATCTTCCTAAAAACGTCAAGATTGAACTCATGCCTATTGGCCGAGAGAAGCTTTCTCGAGTGCTCCAAGTCAAGGGTCTAAATGAAAGATGATTTAAGCAACTTCAAAAGAATTGAAGTAGAAAATAAAAGCCAATAAAGTGCAGGCAAACGTCATGATAAAATGGATTTTTCCCAACTTTCTTTATAGCTTTATTGCTACTAACTATCATGTATTATCGAGAATTTCGTAAACAGATAAGTCTCAAAAAAGTATATCCAAAGAATCATCGACTTTACGAACCCCAATGGACTTACCTCCAATGGTTTTTGGCAGAAGCAATCTATTCAACCTCCTTAGAGGAAGTTAGTCCCCTAAATAAGCATAAGTTTGGTAAGTTCACCTTTGAACAACTAATCCAGGCAACCTTGTTAGACTTTAGTCGATCGCGGGCATTTATCCATTTTTTTCAGGGTGAAGAGGAACCGTGATCAAAAATTAATAGTGAAAAAGGTTTGTCTAATTTTGAGAAGGAGTGCTCTGCGGATGACTCTTTCTACAAATAAAGAATTGGCTCTTTCAGACCTTTTTCCCTGAATATCAAGTTTCTTCTAGCTTTGTTCCATGGAGCTAAGGAAGCTGATGAGAAAACATATTCGAGAATTCGGCATGCACCTCAAGCGTTCCTTCTGAGAGACGACTTGAACGCATGCAAAGTTGTGTTCGAGACAAGGTGAAAAATTTTACGAATTCCAAGTTATTATCGCCCTTTAACGGAAAAAGAAAATAATCTTGTGAAAAAAATGAAAGTCTGTTCGGTTGTAACAGGTGTTGTCGGACTGATCATTTTCTACTATAGCTTTCGAACTCATGGCTATTTCTCGCTTCCTTTACTTTTATTAGGTTTAATTGGTTTACTAGCGAGTGCTTTGATTCATTTTGTAACTCGAGGGACCTTCTCGTGATGGAGTCTTAAATGAAGAAGGGGCAGAAGTTGTTTATCTCTGGACAAGTTTTGAAAATATGCTTCGGGATATTGCCCATTTAGATAAGGCTGAACTAGAGAGCATTGTTGTTTGGAATCGCCTTTTGGTCTATGCAACTCTCTATGGATATGCTAAGAAGGTGAATAAAATCATGAAACTTCACAATATTCAACTTGAAAATGCTGCTATGAATCTTTATGTATCTTGTGGGTGGGATAAACAATTTCACACATCTGCTACTCAAATCAATCTATACACATCGGTCGCAAATACAGCAAGTACCTTTTCTGTATCATCCGGAAGCGGTAGCTCTGGTGGTGGTTTCTCAGGCGGTGGCGGTGGTGGAAGTGTTGGTGCTTTCTAAAGAAAACTCAACACAGCCTTTAAAAGTATGATATAATGGAGGATAGAAAAAGGAGTAATCTATGTATTTTTTTGAAATTTTAAAATCAATCTTTTTTGGTATTGTTGAAGGAATTACGGAATGGTTGCCGATTTCAAGTACTGGTCACTTGATTTTAGCAGAAGAGTTTATCCAGTATAAAGATCAAAATGAAGCCTTCATGTCTATGTTTAACGTAGTCATTCAACTGGGTGCAATCTTAGCCGTTATGGTTATCTACTTTAACAAAGCTTAATCCCTTCAAACCAGGTAAGGATAAAGTTCAAGTTCGTAGAACTTGGCAATTATGGTCCAAAGTATTTTGTTGCGACTCTACCTCTTCTCCTAGTCTTTAAGTTTGATGATTGGTTTGATACTCACTTCCATAATATGGTTTCAGTAGCCATCATGTTGATTGTTTATGGGGTTGCCTTTTATCTATCTTGAAAAACGTAACAAAGCGCAAGCGATTGAGCCAACAGTTACTGAGTTAGACAAATTACCTTACAAAACAGCATTTCTATATCGGTCTTTTTCCAAGTCTTGGCCCTTCTACCAGGGACTAGCTGTTCCGGAGCAACTATCGTAGGTGGTTTGTTGAAATGGGAACTAGTCGTTCAGTGGTAACAGAATTTACCTTCTATCTAGGAATTCCAGTTATGTTTGGAGCCAGTGCTTTGAAGATTTTTTAAATTCATCAAGGCAGGGAGAAGTCTTGAGTTTTTGGTCAATTCTTCTTGCTCTTGGTAGCAATGGTAGTAGCTTTTTGCAGTCAGCATGGTTGCTATTCGTTTCTTGACCAGCTATGTCAAAAAAACACGACTTTACAGTGTTTGGTAAATACCGTATTGTCCTTGGTAGTGTCTTGCTACTTTATAGCTTTTGTTCGATTATTTGTATAAGAAAAAAAAACCTTGAGGGAAGATTCCTTCAAGGTTTTTTTAAAATCCAGTCACAGTGACTCCCTAATAAACGGACCCCCTTGTCTTTATCACTCAGTGTTTCGTAGAGTTGGATAATACTTTGAGCAATTTCTTCAGAGTCTTGTGTTTGTTGATTTAGTGTTTTTCGTTTTGTCAAAGTAGAAAAGTCAGCATAGCGGATTTTCAAAATGACGATCTTTACCACTTTTTTTCATATTTTTTTGAAGACTAAGAGCAACTTTTTTTCCGAAAGGAGAGTTAGCTCTTTTTTTAATATCTTCATCTAGACTTAGAATCTTACTGTAAGTTTTTTTCTTTACCAATAGACTTACGGATACGATTTGATTTGACGGGAGAGTTATCTATACCTCGAGCCTTACGATATAGTTCAAAGCCGAGTCTTCCGAAACGATCAATGAGAGTGATTTCAGCAATCTCTAAAAGGTCAGTACCCGTATATACACCCATTTGATGGAGTTTTTCAACTGTTTTCTTGCCCACACCGTGGAATTTAGCGATATCCATTTGTTTGAGAAAATCTTCAGCTTCATCAGGAAGAATGACTGTCAAACCACGAGGCTTTTGATAGTCACTTGCCATTTTAGCTAAAAATTTATTGTATGATACACCAGCAGAAGCTGTTAATTGTAATTCATTCCAGATATCCTGCTGAATTAAACGAGCAATTTTAACAGCAGATTTGATACCAAGCTTGTTTTCAGTTACATCTAGATAAGCTTCGTCGATACTCATGGGTTCAATTTTATCCGTATATCGTTTAAAAATAGCTCGAATCTGTTGGCCAACAGTAGTATATTTTTCGTAGTTCCCAGAAATAAAAATAGCTTGAGGACAGCGTTCATAAGCCTCTTTGGAACTCATAGCTGAGTGAATGCCGAATGCTCTGGCTTCATAACTACAGGTTGAAACAACACCCCGACCACCTGTTTTCCTAGGGTCGCTACCAATAATAACGGGTTTGCCTTTAAGTTTAGGATTGTCACGAATTTCTACAGCAGCAAAAAAGGCATCCATGTCAATATGGATAATTTTACGGGATAAATCATTCATCAGTGGAAATATCAGCATGAAATGGCCTTTCTTTGGTAGTTTTTCTAGCCTTATTATACCTTTTTTCTGAAAAAATAGGAAATAGCTAATTATTTTTCAAAAATATAATACAGTTTGTACTAAAATAACAACTGTATTATAAAAGAAAGTGTTGAAAAATAGTGATTTTCACTTGTTGAAATCGTTTACTGTGTGTTATACTGAATACATGAATGTAACAGATGACTGTTACTAGAAAGATAAAAGAGGACATTAACATGGTTGTTAAGACAGTTGTTGAAGCACAGGACATTTGACAAAGCCTGGGAAGGCTTTAAAGGTGTTGACTGGAAAGAAAAAGCAAGTGTATCACGCTTTGTACAAGCTAACTACACACCTTATGATGGAGATGAAAGCTTCCTTGCAGGACCAACAGAGCGTTCACTTCACATCAAAAAAATCGTAGAAGAAACTAAAGCACACTACGAAGAAACTCGTTTCCCAATGGACACTCGTCCAACTTCTATCGCTGATATCCCTGCAGGATTCATCGACAAAGAAAACGAAGTTATCTTTGGTATCCAAAATGACGAACTCTTCAAATTGAACTTCATGCCAAAAGGTGGTATCCGTATGGCTGAAACTACTTTGAAAGAAAATGGATACGAGCCAGACCCAGCTGTTCACGAAATTTTCACAAAATATGTAACAACTGTTAACGACGGTATCTTCCGTGCTTACACTTCAAACATCCGTCGTGCTCGCCACGCTCACACTGTAACTGGTCTTCCAGATGCATACTCACGTGGACGTATCATCGGTGTTTATGCGCGTCTTGCTCTTTACGGTGCAGACTACTTGATGCAAGAAAAAGTGAACGATTGGAACTCAATCGAAGAAATCGATGAAGAAACAATCCGTCTTCGTGAAGAAATCAACCTTCAATATCAAGCATTGCAACAAGTTGTACGCTTGGGTGATCTTTACGGAGTTGACGTTCGCAAACCAGCGATGAACGTTAAAGAAGCTATCCAATGGGTAAACATTGCCTTCATGGCTGTCTGCCGTGTTATCAACGGTGCAGCTACATCTCTAGGACGTGTGCCAATCGTATTGGATATCTACGCAGAACGTGACCTTGCTCGTGGTACATTTACTGAATCAGAAATCCAAGAATTTGTTGATGATTTCGTTATGAAACTTCGTACAGTTAAATTTGCTCGTACAAAAGCTTATGACCAATTGTACTCAGGTGACCCAACCTTCATCACAACTTCTATGGCTGGTATGGGTAACGACGGTCGTCACCGTGTTACTAAGATGGACTACCGTTTCTTGAACACTCTTGACAACATCGGTAACTCTCCAGAACCAAACTTGACAGTTCTTTTGGACTGACAAATTGCCATACAACTTCCGTCGCTACTGTATGCACATGAGCCACAAACACTCTTCAATCCAATACGAAGGTGTTACAACAATGGCTAAAGATGGATACGGTGAAATGAGCTGTATCTCATGTTGTGTGTCTCCACTTGACCCAGAAAACGAAGAACAACGTCACAACATCCAGTACTTCGGTGCTCGCGTTAACGTTCTTAAAGCTCTTCTTACTGGTTTGAACGGTGGTTACGACGATGTTCATAAAGACTACAAAGTATTTGATATCGAACCAATCCGTGACGAAGTTCTTGAATTCGAATCAGTTAAAGCTAACTTTGAAAAATCTCTTGACTGGTTGACTGACACTTACGTAGATGCTTTGAACATCATCCACTACATGACTGATAAGTACAACTACGAAGCTGTTCAAATGGCCTTCTTGCCAACTAAACAACGTGCTAACATGGGATTCGGTATCTGTGGTTTCGCAAACACTGTTGATACATTGTCAGCTATCAAGTACGCTACAGTTAAACCAATCCGTGACGAAAATGGCTACATCTACGATTACGAAACAATCGGTGAATACCCACGTTGGGGTGAAGATGACCCACGTTCAAACGAATTGGCAGAATGGTTGATCGAAGCTTACACAACTCGTCTACGTAGCCACAAACTTTACAAAGACGCAGAAGCTACTGTATCACTTTTGACAATCACATCTAACGTTGCTTACTCTAAACAAACTGGTAACTCACCAGTCCACAAAGGTGTATACCTCAACGAAGATGGTTCTGTGAACTTGTCTAAACTTGAATTCTTCTCACCAGGTGCTAACCCATCTAACAAAGCTAAAGGTGGATGGTTGCAAAACTTGAACTCACTTGCTAGCCTTGACTTTGGTTATGCAGCTGATGGTATCTCATTGACAACTCAAGTTTCACCACGTGCTCTTGGTAAAACTCGTGACGAACAAGTTGATAACTTGGTAACAATCCTTGATGGTTACTTCGAAAACGGTGGACAACACGTTAACTTGAACGTTATGGACTTGAACGATGTTTACGAAAAGATCATGTCAGGTGAAGACGTAATCGTACGTATCTCTGGATACTGTGTAAACACTAAATACCTCACTCCAGAACAAAAAACTGAATTAACACAACGTGTCTTCCACGAAGTTCTTTCAATGGATGATGCATTGAGCTAAGATTTATAAATAGTAAATCAAAAAAACCAGTCACTCTGACTGGTTTTTTTGTTATAAAAAAATTTTTTTAAAAAAATTAGTCAAATTTGGTCAAAATCTCTTGACTAAAACTGACCAAAGTGATATACTAAGAACATAAGGATAATGAAAGTCCTTAGAAAACCTTGATTTTAAGGTGATTGTATATACTATCTTAAGATCAAAGTATGGGTAAAAACCTAGAAAAGAGGTACAACCTATGGTTAACATTAGTATTTTTTTAGAAGTCCAATCGAAAAAAACCTGTATTGGATAAAGAAAAACCTGAAATTATACGTAGAGTAGCAAATAGCTAGTCTAAATTTTTTTGAAAACAAAGGTCAGAGAAAGTCAAATTATTTTGACTAAGTAAATTTGAAAACAAACGAGGTATGAAATATGAATAACAACTTTAATAACTTTAACAACATGGATGATTTATTTAACCAATTGATGGGTGGTATGCGTGGATACAGTTCAGAAAAACCGTCGTTACTTGATTAACGGCCGTGAAGTAACGCCTGAAGAATTCGCTATTTACCGTCAAACTGGTCAACTTCCAAGCGAAGGAAGTGAACAAGCTCAGTACGTTCAAGGTAAAGGTATGAAACAAGATGGGATTCTTGCAAAACTTGGACGTAACTTAACAGCAGAAGCTCGTGAAGGGAAGTTGGACCCAGTGATTGGACGTAATAAAGAAATCCAAGAAACTTCTGAAATTCTTTTCTCGTCGCACAAAGAATAATCCAGTTCTCGTCGGTGATGCTGGTGTCGGTAAAAACAGCAGTAGTTGAAGGGCTTGCACAAGCTATTGTAAATGGTGATGTTCCAGCAGCAATCAAGAACAAAGAGATCATTTCTATTGATATTTCTGGACTTGAAGCTGGTACTCAATACCGTGGTAGCTTTGAAGAAAAACATTCAAAACTTGGTAAACGAAGTCAAAGAAGCTGGAAATATTATACTTTTCTTCGACGAAATTCACCAAATCCTTGGTGCTGGTAGCACAGGTGATGGTCAAGGGTCTAAAGGTCTTGCTGATATCTTGAAACCAGCTCTTTCACGTGGGGAATTGACAGTGATTGGGGCAACAACTCAAGATGAATACCGTAATACCATCTTGAAAAATGCAGCCCTTGCTCGTCGTTTTAATGAAGTAAAAGTTAATGCTCCATCTGCTGAAGATACTTTCAAGATTCTTCAAGGTATTCGAGATCTTTATCAACAACACCACAATGTTATTTTGCCAGATGAAGTCTTGAAAGCTGCCGTTGATTACTCTGTTCAATATATTCCACAACGTAGCTTGCCGGATAAGGCTATTGACCTTGTGGATGTGACAGCTGCTCACTTGGCAGCACAACACCCAGTTACAGATGTACATGCAGTTGAGCACGAAATTCAAGCGGAAAAAACTAAACAAGAAGAAGCTGCGGCTAAAGAAGATTACGAAGCAGCTCTAAATGCAAAAGTCCGTATCGAAGAGCTTGAAAAGCAAATTGCTAATCATACAGAAGATCACAAGGTTACAGCCACTGTAAATGATGTAGCTGAGTCTGTCGAACGGATGACTGGAATCCCAGTATCACAAATGGGTGCAACCGATATTGAACGATTGAAAGATATGGGTCACCGTTTGCAAACGAAAGTTATCGGTCAAGACAAAGCTGTTGAGGCAGTAGCAAAAGCTATCCGTCGTAACCGTGCTGGTTTTGATGAAGGTAACCGTCCAATCGGTAGCTTCCTTTTTGTAGGTCCTACTGGTGTTGGTAAGACTGAGTTGGCCAAACAATTGGCTCTTGATATGTTCGGAACGAAAGATGCCATCATCCGTTTGGACATGTCAGAATATAGCGACCGTACAGCCGTATCTAAATTGATTGGTACAACTGCAGGTTATATTGGTTACGATGACAACAACAATACCTTGACAGAACGCGTTCGTCGCAATCCATACTCAATCGTCCTTCTCGATGAAATTGAAAAGGCTGACCCTCAAGTCATCACCCTTCTCCTTCAAGTTTTGGATGATGGTCGTTTGACAGATGGTCAAGGTAACACCGTAAACTTCAAGAATACAGTGATTATCGCAACTTCAAACGCTGGTTTTGGTTACGAAGCCAACTTAACAGAGGATGCGGACAAACCAGAACTCATGGATCGTTTGAAACCTTACTTCCGTCCAGAATTCTTGAACCGCTTTAATGCTGTGATTGAATTCTCACACTTGAGCAAGGAAGATCTTTCTAAGATTGTTGATTTGATGTTGGTTGATGTCAATAAGACGCTTTCTAAGAAAGACATTGACTTGGCAGTGAGCGATGCAGCCAAAGAATACATGACTGAAGAAGGCTACGATGAAGTCATGGGTGTTCGTCCACTCCGTCGTGTGGTTGAACAACAAATCCGTGACAAAGTCACAGACTTCCACTTGGATAACCTTGATGCTAAACACCTAGAAGCTGACATGGAAGATGGTGTTTTGGTCATTCGTGAAAAAGCCTAAATCAAGATTTAGAAAATAAAAAAAGGAACCAGTTCAAAAGCTGGTTTCTTTTTTTATTATTAGATGACATGACGTTCAAAGGCATCGTCTGAGATTCCTTGTTGGAGAATCAATTTTGCCCATTCCTTAGCAGAAAAGAGGCTGTGATCCTTGTAGTTTCCGCAAGATTCAATAGTTGTTCCTGGGACATCTTCCCAAGTTGTTGTTTCAGCGATTTCCTTCAGTGAATCCTTGATGACAGCTGCGATTTCAGCGCTAGAATGACGTCCCCACATAATCATATGGAAACCCTGTACGACAACCAAATGGTGAACAATCGATCATACCGTCGATGCGAGTACGGATTAGCTTAGCCAAGAGGTGCTCAATAGTATGAAGTCCAGCAGTAGGGATAGAGTCCTCATTTGGTTGAACCAAGCGGATATCAAAGTTAGAAATGATATCTCCTTTCGGTCCAGTCTCTTCTCCAATCAATCGGACATAAGGAGCTTTTACAATCGTATGATCTAGTTCAAAACTTTCAACAATAACTTCTTTTGACATGGTATTTCCTTTCAACTTTCTTCTTTCATTATATCATAAAGATATAGTTGATAAATGTCAATGATAGAAATTTTTCCTAAAAAGATTTTTCATATTAGAAATAGAGGAAGAAAAATATTTTTCAAATCAATTTGAAAAAAATTCTGAAAAATTGTATTGACACTTGGCTGAAAAAGGGACTATAATGTATAAAAAAAGTCAAAAAGGAGTTTATTATGAAATTTTCAAAAAGTAATGGCCCTAGCAGGAGTGACTCTGTTAGCGTCAGGTGTTTTGGCAGCTTGTTCAGGTTCAGGCTCTAGTGCAAAAGGTGAGAAAACTTTTTCTTACGTTTATGAAACAGATCCAGACAGCCTCAACTATCTGACAACAGGTAAGGCTGCAGTTGCTAATATCACAAGTAATGTTGTTGACGGTTTGATGGAGAATGACCGTTACGGGAACTTCGTGCCATCTATGGCAGAAGACTGGTCAGTATCTCAAAGATGGTTTGACTTACACTTATACCATCCGTAAAGATGCTAAAGTGGTACACTTCTGAAGGTGAAGAGTATGCACCTGTGAAAGCTCAAGACTTTGTAACAGGTCTTAAATATGCAGCTGATAATAAGTCAGAAGCCCTTTATCTTGTTCAAGAATCCATTAAAGGTCTTGACGCTTATGTCAAAAGGTGAAGTAAAAGACTTCTCAGAAGTTGGAATCAAGGCAATTGATGATCAGACTGTTCAATACACTTTGAATAAACCAGAAAGCTTCTGGAACTCTAAGACAACCATGGGTATTCTTGCACCAGTCAATGAAGAATTTCTTACTTCTAAAGGAAGTGACTTTTGCCAAAGCAACTGATCCAAGCAGTATTCTTTACAACGGTCCTTTCTTGTTGAAAATCATTGGTAGCAAAATCTTCAGTAGAATTTGAAAAAGAATCCAAACTACTGGGATAAGGACAATGTTCATATTGATAAAGTAAAAACTATCATTCTGGGATGGTCAAGATACAGACAAACTTGCAGACACCTTTAAGGATGGTGGCTTCTCAATGGCTCGTCTCTTCCCAACAAGTGCAGGATATCCTAAACTTGAAAAAGAGTTTAAAGACAACATCGTTTATACACCACAAGATTCTGCAACTTTCTTGGTTGGGACAAATATTGATCGTCAGTCTTACAAGTACACCTCTAAGACTACAGATGAGCAAAAGATTTCAACTAAAAAAAGCTCTCCTAAACAAAGACTTTCCGTCAAGCCATTGCCTTTTGGTTTTGATAGAACAGCCTATGCTTCTCAAGTCAATGGAGAAAGTGGAGCGACAAAACTACTTCGTAACTTATTCGTACCACCAACATTTGTTCAAGCTGATGGTAAAAACTTTGGTGACTTAGTTAAAGAAAAATTGGTAACCTATGGTGACGAGTGGAAAGATGTGAATCTAGATGACGCTCAAGATGGTCTATACAATCCTGAAAAAGCGAAAGCAGAATTTGCTAAAGCTAAGACAGCTCTCCAAGCAGAAGGCGTTCAATTCCCAATTCATTTGGATATGCCAGTTGACCAGACTAATACTACAAAAGTTCAACGTGTTCAATCATTGAAACAATCGCTTGAAGCAACGTTAGGAACTGACAATGTTGTCATTGACATTCAACAACTTCAAAAAGATGAAGTTCTTAATGTTACCTACTTTGCTGAAACAGCTGCTGGAGAAGATTGGGATCTCTCAGATAACGTTGGATGGTCTCCAGACTACATTGACCCATCTACTTACCTTGATATCATCAAACCATCTGTTGGTGAAAACACTAAGACTTATCTAGGATTTGATGCTGGTACAAACAACGCTGCTGCAAAACAAGTTGGTTTGGAAGATTACGAAAAGATGGTTGTTGAAGCTGGAAATGAAGACACAGATGTTTCAAAACGTTATGATAAATATGCTGCTGCCCAAGCTTGGTTGACAGATAGCGCTTTGATTATCCCAACAACTTCTCAAACTGGACGTCCAATGTTGTCTAAGATGGTGCCATATACTCTTCCATTTGCCTACTCAGGTAACAAGGGTATGAGTGAAGCCCTCTTGTACAAGTACCTTGAACTTCAAGATAAACCAGTAACTGCTGATGAATATCAAAAAGCTCAAGATAAATGGAAGAAAGAAAAAGAAGAATCTAATAAAAAAGCGCAAGAAGATCTTGCAAACCATGTAAAATAAAAAAATGGAGTTAGTTATCTAACTCCACTTTTTCATTAATAAAAGACCTAGGAAGATGTTTCCCAGGTCTTTTTTGATTATTGTTGCCTTTGAGAGTTTTGATTTTGTCGAGGGTTTTGTTGAGGAGGCTGATTTTGTTGAGGATTTTGATTAGTATTTGGTGTCGAAGGGATTTGGGTGGTGTTAGAGTCAGTAGTCTCAGTGACAGAGGTTTGACCTTTCAGTTGTTACGTTTGAAACTTCTGTAATAGGTTGTTGGGGAGTTTGGGTTATCCAATTATTTCGTGCACCATCCTTAAAGACGTAATCTCCACTTCTATAAAGTCCTTCTGGCATGGTCCAATCACCAGGATGATCATTCTCAGATAGATACTGCATCATAGAACGATAGATGCTAGTGGCAACAGTAAAACCATCACCAACGATTGGAGTAAGACGGTTAGTATAACCTGTCCATACAGCCATTGAATATTTACGAGTGTAACCTACAAACATTTCATCAGGTGCAACAAATTGACTAGTCTTAATCTGATTTTCGATTTCTTCATCTGTGTAGTTAGATGTACCTGTTTTACCTGCTTGTGGGAGCCATGATATATAGGCGTCATGGCCTGTACCAGAGTATAATACAGTTTTCATCATTTCAGTCATCATATAAGCAGTTGTTTCTTTCATTGCACGAGTGCCTGTATCAGAAAACTCTTTTGAACTACCGTCGCTAAAGACAACTTTATTGATATACATTGGTTTGTGGTAGATACCACCGTTAGCAAATGCAGCATAGGCAGCAGCCATTTTTTTCACTACTTGAACCGTACTGTTTACCTGATTCCGTCGTATTACTTGAAATTGCGTTTGCATATACCATGGTTGGATAATCAATGCCAAGTCCGTTTAAGAATTTTTTGGCTTTATCGAGTCCAACTCTATCGAGAGTTTCAACTGCTGGTACGTTACGAGATTGCTGGATAGCAGTTTGAAGAGTGATGTTACCATAATAGCCATGATCCCAGTTGTAGACTGGAGTGCTAGTACCTGGGAAGTTATATGGCACATCCTTGAGCATGTAGGCAGTAGAGTCATAAATGTCATACTCTAATGCAGGGGCATAGTCTGTGATTGGTTTCATGGTAGAACCCCAGTCACGGTTAGTTTCAACAGCTTGGTTAATACCGAAAGATACGTTACTAGCTTGGTGACGAGAACCGAGTTGAGCAATAACTTTACCATTTGATACATCAATAATAGTAGAAGCTGCTTGGATTTCATCATCTGGATAGTTTACATATTCATCCGTGTTGTATACATCCCAAAGTCGTTTTTGAACGTCTTGGTCTACGTTAGTGTAGACATCCATTCCAGTGGTTAAAAGGTTGTAGCCTGTCTCTGTTTCAACTTGTTCAATCACTTCTTTGAGGTAATTGTCTAAGTATGGAGGATAGGAGTTGCTTCCTTTAAGACTTTGTAAACCATCAGTGATAGGTGTGTTTATAGCCGTTTCATATTGCTCAGCTGTTAAATAACCTTGCTTTTGCATCTCTGATAGGACTAGATTACGACGTTCTGTTGCTTCTTCTGGATGGGAATAAGGATCATATTGGTTAGGAGCCTGTGGCATTCCGGCTAGAAGAGCAAGTTGTGGAATTGATAGGTCTTTTAAATCTTTACCATAGTAATTTTGAGATGCAGTCTGCATACCATAGTTACCATTTGACATGTACACTTTATTGATGTAATATGTCAAAATTTCTTGTTTGGTTGCAGTTCTTTCTAACTGAATAGCTAGCCAAGCTTCTTGGGCTTTACGTGAGATTGTTTGGTCTGACGAAGAAGTTGAAAAGTAAGTTAATTTTATCAACTGTTGCGTCAATGTTGAACCACCTTGGGAGGCCACCTCTACTAGTTAAGTTTCGCAGGAAAGCTCCAGCTATTCGAATGCTATCGATTCCTCTATGGTTAAAAAAACGGTGATCCTCTATAGAGACAATTGCATTGACCAGTTCAATAGGAATTTCATTGCTTTGAGCATTGACACGACGCTCGGCTCCTAAGTCAGCAATCAATTCGTTTTTACTGTCGTAAATTTTACTTGAAGTTGTTGCGACAAGTTTGCTTTCAGAAAGTTCTGGTGCTTTAGATACATAGTAGAAGAAGACACTTCCACCAATCAATATTGCAGCAATAAAGGCTGCTAAAAATCCAATTCCTAGATATTTAGCAATGCGCCAGAAAAAATGTTTATTCATATTGTTTTACCACCTAGTAAATGTTGTTTGACGATATCGAGGTATGGTATTTGAGGAAAGGCTGTTGCTCAATCACATAACCGTGATCTCGAATATAATCAAGCGGCATTGATTTTTTTCCCATATCCTGATGATAAAAATGGATGAGGTCAATCGCCGGTAATAAATATGTCTCCTGATAAGAAGAAAAGTGGATTAAGACGAAGCATATACCCTTTTGTTCAAGAACCTGTTCCATATGCAGTATCTGATGAGAATGGAAGTTCTTCATCGGAAAAGCTCTTTTTTGTCTGGTTTCCTTGGCTTCGAAATCGATATAAAATCCTTCATAAACACCCGAGTAGTCAGTAGTTGAAGCCTGTCTAAAATAGGCTTCGACAATTTTAGCGCGACTCCGTTGAGGGTAGTCGACTCGAACTATCTGAACTGGGGTTGGCTTTTTGTGAATGACTGCTATTCCATGTGATAGATAGTAGTCGTTCGTAGCATTTATCATCTTTTCAAAGCTCATACCCCGATTTGCGAAATTTTTAGTTTGGGGCAGAGAAGTTTTACTTGGTTTAGATGAAAATTTATGTGGATAGTTGACCATAATCCTCCTTATTGGTACAATAACATCACTCTATTATACCACAAAGGTCAACAGAAAGGGTGAAAAAATGCATACAGCCTTGGTTTTAGGATACTCAGCTTTTGATTTAGGATTGTTAAATGAAAAGGATATTCGGTTAAAAATTATAAAAAAAGCCATTCGTAGAGATTTGGAAAGATTAGCTGAGGAAGGGTTAAAATGGCTAGTTTTCACAGGCTCTCTTGGTTTTGAACACTGGGTCTTAGAAGTAGCTAGAGACATGAAGGAGGCCTATGAATTTCAACTAGCGACTATTTTTGATTTTGAGACACATGGATCAAACTGGAATGAGGCTAACCAGGTCAAATTGAGTGATTTTAAACAGGTCGATTTTGTCAAATATGCCTATCCAACTTATGAGCACAAAGGCCAATTGAGAGATTATCAGATGTTTTTACTCGAAAATACGGATGGCGCCTATATTTTTTACGACGAAGATAACGAAACAAAAATGAGATTTTTTTACGAACTGATGAAAAAGAAAGACAACTATATGACAAAAAGATTAACATTTGAGGAATTAAACGAAATAGCCGAAAATTTTTCCGAAAATTGAGGCTTTGACCTTGCTTTTTGTTTGCCTTTTTTTATATAATAATACTAGTAACTGAGAATGGAGAGAGACATGGCAAGTATTATTTTTACAGCAAAGGATATTTTTGAGCAGGATTTCGGAAGAGAAGTACGTGGATACAGTAAAGCAGAGGTAGATGAATTCTTAGATGACGTTATCAAGGACTATGAAACCTATGCAGCGTTGGTTAAATCACTACGTTTGGAAGTCGCAGAATTGAAAGAGCAATTGGCGAACAAACCTCAGGCGGCACCTGTATCTGTAACGTCTGAACCTGCTGAGCTTGGAAGTACGACTTCTATGACTAATTTTGATATCCTGAAACGCTTGAATCGTCTTGAAAAAGAAGTATTTGGCAAACAAATCGTAGAAAATTCTGATTTCTAAGAATCATACAGTTGTGCAATTTTTGGATAATCGCGTGGAGAGTTTATCTTTTCATGAGGAAAGTCCATGCTAGCACAGGCTGTGATGCCTGTAGTGTTTGTGCTAGGCGAAACCATAAGCCTAGGGACGAGAGATCGTTACGGCGAGTGAATAGACTAAGTTTTCGGATATGTTTTAGTAGCTCTGAAAGTGCCACAGTGACGAAGTCTCTCTGGAAACAGAGAGAGTGGAACGCGGTAAACCCCTCAAGCTAGCAACCCAAATTTTGGTCGGGGCATGGAGTGCGCGGAAACGAACGTAGTACTCTGACTGCTAGCAGCTTTTAGCTGTTAGTGGTAGACAGATGATTATCGAAGGAAGTGGTCCTAGTCACTTCTGGAACAAAACATGGCTTATAGAAAATTGCATATAGGTTGGGGCTGAGAAATTTTCTCAACCTCATTTTTTAAAGGTGAACAAGAGAAAGGTCTTTAAAGACTGACATGAAACAAACATTTAATTTAATCGCGACTGCTGCAGCAGGCTTAGAGGCTGTTGTAGGTCGGGAAGTGAGTGCACTTGGCTATGACTGTCAAGTTGAGAATGGTCGCGTTCGCTTTGAAGGAGATGTAAAGACAATTATTGAAACTAATTTGTGGCTACGAGCTGCAGATAGGATTAAGATAATTGTTGGAATATTTCCGGCGAAAACCTTTGAAGAGCTCTTTCAAGGAGTTTTTGCACTCGACTGGGAAAACTATCTTCCACTAGGGGCGCGTTTTCCAATTTCAAAAGCAAAATGTGTCAAGTCAAAACTTCATAATGAACCCAGTGTACAAGCTATTTCTAAAAAGGCAGTAGTCAAGAAATTGCAGAAACATTATGCTCGACCAGAAGGCGTTCCCTTGATGGAAAATGGCCCAGAGTTTAAAATAGAGATTTCAATTCTTAAAGATGTTGCGACTATCATGATTGACACAAGTGGTTCTAGTCTTTTCAAACGAGGTTATCGTACTGAAAAAGGTGGTGCTCCTATTAAAGAGAACATGGCAGCAGCAATTCTGCAATTATCAAACTGGTATCCAGATAAACCTTTGATTGATCCAACCTGTGGTTCAGGAACCTTCTGTATTGAGGCAGCTATGATTGCTCGTAATATGGCGCCAGGCTTACGCCGTTCTTTTGCCTTCGAGGATTGGAATTGGGTCAGTGACCGCTTGATTCAGGAAGTCCGCACAGAGGCAAGCAAAAAAATCAATCGTGAGATTGAGCTAGATATCATGGGTTGTGATATTGATGGACGTATGGTAGAAATTGCCAAGGCAAATGCTCAGGCTGCGGGGGTTTTTAAGGATATCCACTTTAAGCAGATGCGCGTGCAGGATTTGCGAACAGACCAGATTAATGGGGTTATTATTTCGAATCCACCATATGGGGAGCGTTTGTCAGACGATGTAGGAGTGACCAAAGCTCTATGCTGAGATGGGAGAAGTATTTGCACCGCTCAAGACATGGAGTAAATTTATCTTGACTAGTGATGAAGCTTTTTGAAAGTAAATATGGTAGCCAAGCAGATAAAAAAACGGAAACTTTATAACGGTACTTTGAAAGTTGATTTATATCAATATTTTTGGTCAACGAGTGAAAAAGACAAGATGTCAAAGTAGAAAAGGAATGCAAATGAGTAAGAAAAGACGCAATCGCCATCACAAGGGTGAGCAAGAATCTAAAGTTTGAATTTGAAGAGGCTAAAGATTTAACGGTTGGTCAGGCTATTCGTAAGAACGAAGAGGTTGAAGCAGGTGTGACTCCAGATGATACCATCTTAGATAAATATATCAAGCAACACCGTGAAGAAATCGAAGCAGACAAATTTGAAAATTTACAAACGAAAAAAGAGGAGTCTACTCAAAGCTTGGATGATATGATCCAAGAAGTGAGAGAAACTACTGAACAAGAAAATGTGTTAAGTCCGGAAGAGGAAGCAATTGCTCTTGCAGTAGCCACAGATACAACTGAAATCGTTGCCCAAGAAGCCGAAGAAGAGGAAACGAGAGTTCTCGAGCAACCTTTTAAGGATGAATTGGAAGCTGTGGAAATGGCTGAGGTTGATAACTCCGAAGTTGCAGTGGTCTATGAGGAAAATGAAGATCAACTTCAACCCTTATCTCGTTCTGCTCAAGTAGATGATGAACCACAAAATAAAAAGAAATGGGCAATTTTGTCAGCTATTATTTTAGTAATCCTCTTAATTTTTGGAGGTGGCTATTACGTTTATCGTCAGATTACGCGTTCTTCTCAAGAACTTCAAACGAAGGCGGCGGATTCAGGTTTGGTAAGCAATCAGTCAGTCTATGAACAATTTAATACGCTCTACGACACGTTTTATACTGATGAAAACAAAACAGCTCTTAAAAATAGCCAGTTTAGTCAACTGAATCAATTGAAGGAACTTCTAGACAAACTTGAAGGAGCGAGAGAACATACTCTGGCTAAATCAAAATACGATAGTCTAGAAACCCAAATAAAGGCTATCCAAGAAGTGAATGCTCAATTTGAAACCCCAGCAATTACAGATGGCGTCTTAGATACAAATGCGAAAATTAAAGTGGATGCTAAATTTACAGATATCAAGACTGGTAATACAGAAATTGACAAACTTCTAGATAAAGCAATTAGCCTTGGTAAGAGTCAATTAGCAAGTACAACAACAGCCTCAACAACAGCAGCGAGCCAGGAAGCGTCAAGCCCAACAACAGAAAGCAGTCCATCTACTTCAACAAGTGATACTGCGGCATCTACTAATAGTGGCTTGTCAAGCGAAGGTGTTAATTTGCAAAGAAGTGTCAGTCGAGTACCGTATAATCAATCTGCTGTAAGTGATAGTAGTAATCCTGCCTGGACCTTTGCAGATGGTGTTCTTGAACAAATACTTGAGACATCCCGTGCGCGTGGATATATCACTGGAAACCAATATATCTTGGAACGTGTAAATATTGTGAATGGCAATGGATATTACAATCTTTACAAACCAGATGGAACTTATCTCTTCACTCTAAACTGTAAGACAGGATACTTTGTTGGGAATGGTTCTGGCCATGCGGATGATTTAGACTACTAGTCAAATTGTTATAAAATTCTTTCTTTTCACAGATAAACATGATAAAATAAAACATATTAAACAAGAGGAGTGTCACATGACAAAAGCAAACTTTGGTGTTGTTGGTATGGCCGTAATGGGTCGTAACCTTGCCCTTAATATTGAATCTCGTGGATACACAGTTGCTATCTATAACCGTAGTAAAGAAAAAACAGAAGATGTTGTTGCTTGCCATCCTGAAAAGAACTTCGTGCCAAGCTATGATATCGAAAGCTTCGTAAACTCAATCGAAAAACCACGTCGTATCATGCTTATGGTTCAAGCAGGACCTGGTACAGATGCAACCATCCAAGCCCTTCTTCCACACTTGGATAAAGGTGATATCTTGATCGACGGAGGAAACACTTTCTACAAAGATACTATCCGTCGTAATGAAGAGTTGGCGAACTCTGGTATCAACTTCATTGGTACGGGTGTCTCTGGTGGTGAAAAAGGTGCCCTTGAAGGTCCTTCTATCATGCCTGGTGGACAAAAAGAAGCTTATGAATTGGTAGCAGATGTTCTTGAAGAAATTTCTGCAAAAGCACCAGAAGATGGTAAACCATGTGTGACTTACATCGGTCCTGATGGAGCTGGTCACTATGTGAAAATGGTCCACAATGGTATCGAGTACGGTGATATGCAATTGATTGCAGAAAGCTATGACTTGATGCAACACTTGCTTGGCCTTTCAGCTCAAGATATGGCTGAAATCTTTACTGAGTGGAACAGGGCGAATTGGACAGCTACTTGATTGAAATTACTGCGGACATTCTTGGACGCAAAGATGATGAAGGTCAAGATGGACCAATCGTAGACTACATCCTTGATGCAGCAGGAAACAAGGGAACTGGTAAATGGACTAGCCAATCAGCGCTTGACCTTGGTGTACCATTGTCACTGATCACTGAGTCGGTATTTGCTCGTTATATCTCTACTTACAAAGAAGAGCGTGTACATGCTAGCAAGGTGCTTCCAAAACCAGCTGCCTTCAAATTTGAAGGAGACAAGGCTGAGTTGATTGAAAAAATCCGCCAAGCCCTTTACTTCTCAAAAATCATCTCATATGCACAAGGTTTCGCTCAATTGCGTGTAGCTTCTAAAGAAAACAACTGGAACTTGCCATTTGCAGATATCGCATCTATCTGGCGCGATGGCTGTATCATCCGTTCTCGTTTCTTGCAAAAGATTACAGATGCCTACAACCGTGATGCAGACCTTGCTAACCTTCTTTTGGATGAGTACTTCTTGGATGTCACTGCTAAGTACCAACAATCAGTTCGTGATATCGTAAGTCTTGCGGTTCAAGCTGGTGTACCAGTACCAACCTTCTCAGCAGCTATTACATATTATGATAGCTATCGTTCAGCTGATCTTCCAGCTAACTTGATCCAAGCACAACGTGACTACTTTGGTGCCCACACTTACCAACGTAAAGACAAAGAAGGAACCTTCCACTATTCTTGGTACGATGAAAAATAAGTAGGCCAAGCTATGGAGAAACGGATTTTATTGCTTGAAAAAGAAAGAAATCTAGCTCATTTTTTAAGTTTGGAACTCCAGAAAGAGCACTATCGGGTTGATCTAGTAGAGGAGGGGCAAAAAGCCCTTTCTCTGGCTCTTCAGACAGATTATGATTTAATTTTATTGAACTTTAATCTGGGAGATATGACGGCTCGGGACTTTGCTGAAAGGCTGAGTCGAACTAAACCTGCTTCTGTCATCATGATCTTGGATCATTGGGAGGACTTGCAAGAAGAGCTGGAAGTCATTCAGCGGTTTGCAGTTTCTTACATCTATAAGCCAGTCATTATCGAAAATTTGGTTGAGAGAATTTCAGCGATTTTCCGTGGACGTGATTTTATTGATCAGCATTGTAATCAGATGAAGGTGCCAACGGCCTACCGAAATTTGAGGATTGATGTTGAAAATCATACGATCTATCGTGGTGATGAAATGATTGCTCTTACTCGTCGTGAATATGACCTTTTGGCTACCCTTATGGGAAGCAAGAAAGTTTTAACTCGAGAGCAGTTGCTGGAAAGTGTTTGGAAGTATGAAAGTGCGACCGAAACCAATATCGTGGATGTTTATATCCGCTATCTACGTAGCAAACTTGACGTAAAAGGTCAAAAGAGCTACATTAAAACCGTGCGTGGTGTGGGTTACACCATGCAAGAATAGAAAAGCAGTTACCTTGTGTAACTGCTTTTTTTGAAATTATTATATATTGACATATAGTTCAGTCTTTGCTATAATCATTTTGGAGGAAGCAAGAATGAAATTTTTGAAAAAAATGATGCAAGTCGGTTTGGCAGTATTCTTTTTTGTTTTGTTAGCAACAAGTAAGGTATTTGCGAACGATGTTGATTCAGAAGGTTGGCAATTTGTCCAAGAAAATGGTAGAACCTACTACAAGAAGGGGGAACTCAAAGAAACCTACTGGCGAGTGATTGATGGTAAGTACTATTATTTTGATCCTTTATCTGGAGAGATGGTTGTCGGCTGGCAATATATACCGTTTCCATCTAAAGGTAGTACAATTGGACCTTACCCAAATGGTATCAGATTAGAAGGTTTTCCAAAGTCAGAGTGGTACTACTTCGATAAAAATGGAGTGCTACAAGAGTTTGTTGGTTGGAAAGCATTAGAGATTAAAACTAAAGACAGTGTTGGAAGAAAGTATGGTGAAAAACGTACAAATCCGGAAGATAAAGAAGAGAAGAGTTTTTACACGAACTATTACTTTAATCAAAATCATTCTTTAGAGACAGGTTGGCTTTATGACCAGTCTAATTGGTATTATCTAGCTAAAACGGAAATTAATGGAGAAAACTATATTGGTGGTGAAAGACGTGCAGGTTGGATAAACGATGATTCAACTTGGTACTATCTAGATCCAACAACTGCTACAATGCAAACGGGTTGGCAATATCTTGGTAACAAGTGGTACTATCTTCGTTCATCAGGAGCTATGGCAACTGGCTGGTATCAGGAAGGTTCGACTTGGTATTATCTTGACGCTGAAAATGGGGATATGAAAACAGGTTGGGTTTCCATCAATGGCTATTGGTATTACCTTCGTTCATCAGGAGCTATGGCGACAGGCTGGCTTCAAGACGGCTCAACTTGGTACTATCTCAATGCAAGCAATGGCAATATGAAGACAGGCTGGTTCCAAGTTAACGGTAAATGGTACTATGCCTATAATTCAGGTGTCCTAGCTGTGAATACAAAAGTAGATGGCTACTACGTCAACTATAATGGTGAATGGGTACAGTAATGAAAACAAGCGATTGTGAAGGAAACAATCGCTTTTTTTGTGAAAATATAATAAAATAGAAAGGAATAAAGTTCTAAAATTTTATCTAGAAACAGACGCTTTTCGTCTGATAGTAGGATTAAATGACAAAAGAAGTTGGTGTCGGTCAGGCACATAGTAAAATTATTTTAATAGGAGAGCATGCAGTAGTTTATGGCTATCCAGCCATCTCTTTGCCTCTTTTAGAGGTTGAAGTGACCTGTCGGGTTGTACCGGCAACGACACCCTGGCGCCTTTTTGAAGAGGATACCTTGTCCATGGCAGTTTATGCTTCTCTCGAGTATCTGAATATCAAAGATGCTTACATCCGTTGCCAAATTGACTCTGCTATTCCAGAAAAACGTGGAATGGGTTCTTCGGCAGCCATTAGCATTGCGGCTATTCGCGCTGTATTTGATTATTACCAAGCAGAACTTCCACATGATGTGTTAGAAATTCTGATCAATCGCGCTGAGATGATTGCCCATATGAATCCTAGTGGATTGGATGCTAAGACCTGTCTTAGTGACCAGCCTATTCGTTTATCAAGAATGTTGGTTTTGAAGAACTAGCCATGGACTTGTCGGCTTATCTGGTCATTGCAGATACAGGAGTCTATGGACACACTCGTGAAGCTATCCAAGTTGTAGAGAGCAAGGGTAAGGAAGCTTTGCCTTTCTTGTATGCACTTGGAGAGTTGACCCAGCAAGCGGAAGAAGCAATAAAGGCAAAAGATGCCGTGAAGTTGGGAGAGATTTTAACAAAAGCGCATGGAAATCTAAAAGAGATTGGTGTTAGTTGCAGCGAAGCAGACCATTTAGTCAATACTGCACTGGCTAATGGCGCCTTAGGTGCTAAGATGAGTGGTGGTGGTCTAGGTGGCTGTATCATAGCCTTAGTAGCCGACTATCGCCAAGCGCAAGATTTAGCTGAAAGATTAGAAGAGAAAGGAGCTGTTCAGACATGGATCGAAAGCCTGTAACAGTACGTTCCTATGCCAATATTGCCATTATTAAATATTGGGGAAAGAAAGCAGAACAAGAGATGGTTCCTGCGACTAGCAGTATCTCTCTGACTTTAGAAAATATGTATACGGAGACGACACTTTCTCCTTTACCAGCAGATGCAAAGGCGGATGCCTTTTACATCAATGGTCAGTTGCAAAACGAAGCTGAGCATGCCAAGATGAGTAAAATCATTGACCGTTACCGTCCTGAAGAAGCAGGATTTGTTCGTATCGATACTAAGAACAATATGCCAACAGCAGCAGGTCTTTCTTCAAGTTCCAGTGGTTTATCTGCCTTGGTCAAAGCTTGTAACTCATATTTCCAACTTGGGCTGAATCGCAGAGAATTGGCCTTGGGAAGCTAAATTTGCATCGGGTTCTTCATCTCGTAGTTTTTATGGCCCCTTGGCAGCCTGGGACAAGGATAGTGGAGAGATTTATCCTGTCGAAACTGACTTGAAACTAGCTATGATTATGTTGGTCTTGGAAGACCAAAAAAAACCAATTTCCAGTCGAGATGGGATGAAACTCTGTGTGGAAACTTCTACGACTTTTGATGAGTGGATTCGTCAATCTGAACAAGATTACAAGGATATGTTAGTCTACCTCAAGGATAATGACTTTAAGAAAGTTGGAGAATTGACAGAGAAGAATGCGTTGGCTATGCATGCTACGACAAAAACTGCAACTCCATCCTTCTCTTATCTGACAGATGCTAGTTATGAGGCTATGGATTTTGTTCGTCAGCTTAGAGAACAAGGTGAATCTTGCTACTTTACCATGGATGCGGGCCCTAATGTCAAGGTTCTTTGCTTGGAAGAGGACTTGGAACATTTATCAGAAATCTTAGGCCAACGCTATCGCTTAATCATTTCAAAAACAAAGGATTTGAGCCAAGATGACGATTGTTAAAACTTGTGGGAAGCTCTATTGGGCTGGTGAGTATGCCATTTTAGAGCCAGGTCAATTAGCCTTAATCAAGGCTATTCCCATCTATATGACGGCTGAGATTAAAGCGTCTAATGATTATCGACTCTACTCAGATATGTTTTCCTATAGTGTAGACTTACGACCGGATTCCTCTTATACCTTGATTCAAGAAACAGTTGCCTTGGTGGAGGAGTATCTAACTGCCCAAGGAGTTGAACTGCATCCTTTTTCTTTAGAGATTCGTGGGAAAATGGAGCGCGAGGGGAAGAAATTTGGCCTAGGTTCTAGTGGCAGTGTGGTTGTTTTGGTCATCAAGGCCATGCTTGCCTTCTATGAAAGATTAGCTGATAGAGAACTCTTGTTTAAATTGGCGAGTGCTGTACTTCTTAAACGTGGAGACAATGGCTCCATGGGGGACATTGCCTGTATCGTATCAGAAGAACTCGTCCTCTATCAGTCAATTGACCGAGAGAAAGTGGCACAATGGCTAGAAAAGGAAGAACTGCAGGCTGTATTAGCACGTGATTGGGGCTTTTCTATTAGGAGTGTTGAACCAGCGTTGAAATTTGATTTTCTGGTTGGTTGGACCAAGGAAGTGGCTGTATCAAGTCATATGGTCAAGCAAATCAAGGATAATATGAACTCTAGCTTTTTAAAGGCTTCAAAAGAAACAGTAGCTAACTTGGTAAAGGCTTTGGAGGTAGGTCAAGAAGAAACCATTATTGACTTGCTGGAACAAGCCAGCCAACTTTTAGAAGACTTGAGTTCAGAAATTTACACACCTTCGCTCAGACAACTAAAAAATGCCAGCCGAGATTTGAAAGCTGTTGCTAAGAGCAGTGGTGCTGGTGGTGGAGACTGTGGGATAGCACTTAGCTTTGACCAAGATTCGACCACATTACTGAAAAAACGCTGGGTTGATTTAGGAATTGAGCTCTTGTATCAAGAAAGGATAGGACATGACGACAAATCGGAAGGATGAACACATCCGCTATGCCCTTGAACAAAACAGTACTTATAATAGTTTTGATGAAGTTGAACTGATTCATTCTTCGCTACCCTTATATGACTTAGATGAAATTGATCTTTCAACAGAATTTGCAGGTCGAAAGTGGGACTTTCCTTTTTATATCAATGCCATGACGGGTGGAAGCGATAAGGGGAGAGAAATCAATCAAAAGTTGGCTCAGGTGGCAGATGCTTGTGGAATTTTATTTGTAACAGGTTCTTACAGCGCTGCACTTAAGGATCCTTCAGATGACTCTTTTTCAGTCAAAACTAGTTACCCTAATCTCCTTCTTGGAACCAATATTGGCTTAGACAAACCTGTAGAACTAGGATTACAAACAGTGAAAGAGATGAATCCCCTTCTCTTACAAGTTCATGTGAATGTCATGCAGGAATTGCTCATGCCAGAAGGTGAGCGTCAATTTAGATTATGGCAGAATAATCTGAAAGATTATGCTGAGCAAATCTCTGTGCCCCTTGTTTTAAAAGAAGTCGGCTTTGGCATGGATGTGAAAACCATTGCTAAGGCTTATGAGATGGGAATACGAACCGTTGATTTGTCTGGTCGTGGGGGAACGAGCTTTGCCTATATCGAAAACCGTCGCAGTGGACAGCGTGACTACCTAAATGACTGGGGTCAATCGACCATGCAAGCTCTTCTGAATGCCCAAGACTGGAAAGACAAGATGGAACTTTTGGTTAGTGGAGGAGTTCGCAATCCACTAGATATCATCAAATGCTTGGTGTTTGGAGCCAAGGCAGTTGGTCTATCACGCACTATGTTAGAGCTGGTTGAAAATTACTCTGTTGATGTCGTTATTTCCATTATTGAAAGCTGGAAAGAAGACCTGCGCTTGATTATGTGTGCCCTTAATTGTAAAAAAATTGAGGATTTGCAAGAGGTCGACTATCTCCTTTATGGAAAATTAAAAGAAGCAAAAGATCAACTATAAGGAGATCGGGATTTTAGTCCCGGTCTCTTTATCATTCCTCAGACTGATGTGACTTTTGGGATTTGTGATACAATTAAATGGAGAGGACGGATACATGAGAAAATTCCAAATTTTTCTATTTATTGAAGCTTGTTTATTAACAGGAGCTCTGATTATGATGGTATCAGAGCATTTTTCCCGTTTTCTACTGATGTTGCTCTTGTTTTTACTGCTGATTCGATATTATACTGGAAAACAGGGAAACAATTTTATTTTAGTAGCAGTGAGCATCCTATTTCTTTATCATCATGCTCAATCCCTTTGTCATTTTAGCCATCTTTGTTGCCTTGATATACAGCCTGTTGCTACTTTACCCTATGATGAACCAGGAAAGAGAAGATACCAATCTGGTTTTTGAAGAAGTTGTGACGGTAAAGAGGGAGAAAAATCGCTGGTTTGGAAATCTCCACCATTTTTCAAGTTATCAGACTTGTCGTTTTGATGATATCAATCTCTTTCGCCTTATGGGGAAGGATACCATTCATCTAGAGCACGTGATTTTGAGCAATCATGATAATGTCATCATCTTGAGAAAACTGGTTGGTACGACTAGAATTATCGTACCAGTGGATGTTGAAGTCAGTCTAAGCGTCAATTCTCTGTACGGAGATTTAACCTTTTTTGACCAGCCTAAACGTGCTTTGCGTAATGAGCAATTTCATCAAGAAACCAGAGATTATCTCAAGAGTCCCAAGAGTGTTAAGATTCTTTTGACAACGATGGTTGGAGATGTTGAGGTGGTGAGAGGATGAAAAAACAACCCTATATTTTAATTGGTCTCACCTCATTTCTCTTTGTTGTTTTTCTATTTCGAAGCATTTTTAAGGTCTTAGATTTGGAATGGACTTCTCTTTTCCAAGATTTAGAAAAGACAGAAAAAATCCTATTTTTGGCTTTGATGTTTAGTCTTGCTCTAGCCTTTTTATTAGTCCTATTTTGGATAATGGTTGACGAGATTTCGCGTAGAAAAATCCAAGCTAATCTTAAGAATCTGCTGGCTGGTAAAGATATTAAAAGTCTAGGGGATGACGACTTAGACGCAAGTTTTAAAAACTTATCAGGCAAGCTCGGTTTGTTGACAGAGGCCATTCAAAAAGCTGATAACCAGGTATTGCTTAAAGAAGAACAGATTATTGAAAAGGAGCGCAAGCGAATAGCACGTGACTTGCATGATACAGTTAGTCAGGAAATTTTTGCTGCCCATATGATTTTATCGGGACTCAGTCAACAAGCTTCCAGATTAGACAAAGAGAAGATGCAGACACAACTCCAGAGTGTGACAGCTATTTTGGAGACAGCCCAAAGAGATTTGCGTATTCTGCTTTTACATTTGCGACCGATAGAACTGGAACAAAAGAGTCTAGTTGAGGGGATTCAGTTGCTTCTTAAAGAATTGGAAGAAAAAAGTGAACTCAAAGTTAGCTTTAAATATGAGATAGACGAATTACCTAAAAAAATTGAGGAACATATCTTTCGTATCGTCCAAGAATTGATTAGTAATACTCTCCGTCATGCCCAAGCTTCTTGTCTAGATGTTTATCTTTATCAAACGGAAACAGGCTTGCAGTTAAAGGTAGTAGACAACGGCCGTGGTTTTCAGTTAGATGATGTTGATGAACTAAGTTATGGACTACGCAATATCAAAGAACGAGTGGAAGATATGGCAGGGAGCATACAACTATTAACAGCACCAAAGCAGGGTTTGGCAGTGGATATTCGGATCCCCTTGCTTGATTGATTAAAAAAAGGAAATAAAATGAAACTATTATTAGTAGATGACCACCAAATGGTGCGTCTTGGTTTAAAAAGTTATTTTGAACTACAAGAAGATGTAGAGGTTGTTGGAGAAGCAACTAATGGAGCCGAAGGGATTTCCATGGCCTTGGAGCTTCGTCCAGATGTGATCGTCATGGATATTGTTATGCCTGAAGTCAACGGAATTGACGCAACTCTAGCTATTCTCAAAGAATGGCCGGAGGCTAAAATTTTGATTGTGACTTCTTATCTAGACAATGAAAAAATCATGCCAGTCTTAAATGCTGGGGCTAGGGGTTATATGCTCAAGACATCAAGTGCCGATGAATTGTTCCATGCTGTTCAAAAGGTGGCAGCTGGAGAGCTAGCGATCGAACAAGAGGTGAGTAAGAAAGTAGAATACCACCGCAATCATATGGAACTTCACGAAGAATTAACTGCGCGAGAACGCGATGTCCTTCAACTGATTGCTAAGGGCTATGAAAATCAGCGCATTGCAGATGAGCTCTTTATCTCCCTTAAGACAGTCAAGACCCATGTCTCCAATATTCTAGCCAAACTTGAGGTCAGTGATCGTACCCAGGCAGCAGTTTATGCTTTCCAACATCATCTGGTGGCTTCTGATGAATTTTTAGGGAACATAGGATGTAACTGAAGCATGGACGAAAAGCGCATCCATTACTTGAAAAAGTTCGCTACTATGTGGTATAATGGACTGTATTAAAAATTTTAAGGAGAAATGACAGAATGTCTGTATCATTTGAAAACAAAGAAACAAACCGTGGTGTCTTGACTTTCACTATCTCTCAAGACCAAATCAAACCAGAATTGGACCGTGTATTTAACTCAGTAAAGAAAACTCTTAACGTTCCAGGTTTCCGTAAAGGTCACCTTCCACGTCCTATCTTCGACCAAAAATTTGGTGAAGAAGCACTTTACCAAGATGCAATGAACGCTCTTTTACCAGACGCTTATGAAGCAGCTGTTAAAGAAGCTGGTCTTGAAGTAGTTGCTCAACCAAAAATCGACGTAACTTCTATGGAAAAAAAGGTCAAGATTGGGTTATCACTGCTGAAGTTGTTACAAAACCCTGAAGTAAAATTGGGTGAATACAAAAAAACCTTGAAGTATCAGTTGATGTAGATAAAGAAGTAACTGACGCTGATGTTGAAGAGCGTATCGAACGTGAACGCAACAACTTGGCTGAATTGGTGATCAAAGAAGGTGCTGCTGAAAACGGCGACACTGTTGTTATTGACTTTGTTGGTTCTATCGACGGTGTTGAATTTGACGGCGGAAAAGGTGAAAACTTCTCACTTGGACTTGGTTCAGGTCAATTCATCCCTGGATTTGAAGACCAATTGGTTGGACATTCAGCTGGTGAAACTGTTGACGTTATCGTAACATTCCCAGAAGACTACCAAGCAGAAGACCTTGCAGGTAAAGAAGCTAAATTCGTAACAACTATCCACGAAGTTAAAGCTAAAGAAGTTCCAGCTCTTGACGATGAGCTTGCAAAAGATATCGACGAAGAAGTTGAAACTCTTGACGAATTGAAAGAAAAATATCGTAAAGAATTGGCAGCTACTAAAGAAGAAGCATATAAAGATGCTGTAGAAGGTGCTGCAATCGATAAAGCAGTTGAAAACGCTGAAATCGTAGAACTTCCAGAAGAAATGATCCACGAAGAAGTTCACCGCTCAGTAAATGAGTTCCTTGGAAACTTGCAACGTCAAGGCATCAACCCTGACATGTACTTCCAAATCACTGGAACTACTCAAGAAGATCTTCACAAACAATACGAAGCAGAAGCTGAGTCACGCACTAAGACTAACCTTGTTATCGAAGCAGTTGCGAAAGCTGAAGGATTTGACGCTACTGAAGAAGAAATCCAAAAAGAAATCGAGCAATTGGCTGCAGATTACAACATGGAAGTTGCACAAGTACAAAGCTTGCTTTCAGCAGATATGTTGAAACATGATATCACAATCAAAAAGCTGTTGAATTGATTACAAGCACTGCAACAGTAAAATAATCTGAAAAGATAAAAAAACCACCGGATTTGGTGGTTTTTTTGTGCTTTATTTTCCGAAAAACTCATCAAGGTCATCTTGGCTAATCCCAATCATGGCTGGGATACTAGTCCAGTTTTCTTCAGTCAGGATGTAAGGTTGATGAGGATCAATCCTTTTTTCTGTTTCAAGAATTGGCTCATTTATTTCTTGAGAGGTTTCGGTTAAGTCGCTGAAACGTTCAATCAGATAGGTTTTTCGAGCTGTTCCGATATGTTTAGTTGCATAATCAAAGGCTTGAAGTTCACCGAGTAGAATGAGTTTGCTTTTAGCCCGAGTAATAGCAGTGTAGATAAGGTTACGCTCCAGCATACGCTTGCTAGCACTGGTGATGGGAAGAAAGACAACTGGGAATTCACTCCCTTGAGATTTATGGATACTCATGGCATAAGCAAGACGAATTTTATACCATTCGTTGCGTGGATAGACGACTTCGTTCCCATCAAAATCGATGACAATTTCGTCTTGTTTGGATTCGGTGTATTTAGCAGGAATGAGGTCTGTGATGTAGCCTAGGTCTCCGTTAAAAACGTTGACTTCTGCATCGTTAACCAAATGAATGACCTTATCTCCACTACGATACTGAAACTGACTTGCTTCAAAACTAATTTGTCCCTTTTGAAGAGGATTGAGCAGTTCTTGCATGAGTTGATTGATGGCATCGATTCCTGCTGCTCCACGATACATAGGAGCTAGAACTTGGATGTCTCGTGCAGGAATGCCACTTCTGATAGCAGCGTCTAGGATTTTTTCAATGGTCGCTGGGATCTGGTTACTAGCGATTTCAAAGTAGGAACGGTCTGCTTTTTTCTGAGTGAAATCTGCAGGTAAAATTCCCTGACGAATCTGACTCGCAAGTGTGACGATGGTTGATTCTTCGCTCTGACGATAAATTCGTTCCAAGCGTGTTTGCGGAATACTTGGAATCTGGAGTAAGTCAGCCAGAACTTGACCTGGGCTAACCGATGGCAACTGATCACTATCTCCAACGATGAGAATTTACTAGTAGAGGAGATATTTGAGAAGAGTTGATTGGCTAGCCAAGTATCTACCATAGAGAACTCGTCTACGATGATAAAGTCAGCATCTAGATAATCCTCCAAATGGCTAGTGTCATCATCTCCAGTCATACCCAAGTGGCGGTGAATGGTTGCACTCGGCAAGCCTGTTAGTTCATTCATGCGACGAGCCGCACGACCAGTTGGAGCAGCAAGGAGAATCGGAAGATTACTTTTCTTTCGTAGATCCAGTCCTTCTAATAGAGCATAGACGGCAATAATCCCATTGATAACAGTGGTTTTTCCAGTACCAGGTCCGCCGGTCAGGATAAAGACCTTATTTTGGATAGCGTCGCAGATAGCCTGCTTTTGAATGGCATCGTATTGAATGTCTAATTCTTCTTCAACAGTTGTGATATGATCCTGGATGATTTCTATTTCATGTTTATTGGGTTCTTCTTTTTCAAGGATGCGAATGAGGTGATTGTGAATTCCCTCTTCAGCGAAAAAGAGGCTGTTGTCAAAGATTTTCGTATCAACTTGTTGGACTTTTTCTTCTTCAATGAGATTTGATAATTCTTGAGCGAGTTGGCTGGGCTCTAATTCCACGGGACGTGAGGATTCCAGTAGATTTAGAGTCTTTTCTAATAAGTCTCTAGCTTCAACATAAGTATCCCCACTTTCCATACAAGCGTTTAAAAGGCTATGAATGAGTCCTGCTCGGAAACGTTCAGGTGCCTGGCTTTCAATGCCCAATTCTTGCGCCAGTTGGTCAGCGATGGTAAAACCCAATCCCTTGATATCTTCTACCAACTGGTAGGGATAATTTTCAACGATATCGATAGTTTCCCTCTTTGTAGGTATCCTGAATTTGAATAGCTAATTTATTAGGAATACCGTAGTTGGCAAGCTTGGCCAAGACCATTTCAGTCCCGTAGTTGAGACGGAGTGTGGATACAAAGGCCTCACGACTTTTAGAAGACAGCCCTGAGATAGTCTCAAGTTTTTCAGGATGTTCCAAGATTTCATCGATAGTATTTTCCCCATAGAGTTCCACAATCTTTTGGGCAGTTTTAAGACCAATCCCTTTGAAATGGCTGCTAGAGAAATACTTGACCAATCCCTTACTAGTTGGTTTTGCTCTTTCGTAACGGGAAATCTGCAGTTGTTCTCCGTATTTGGAGTGTTGGACAATCTGCCCCCAGAAAGTGTATTCTTCTCCCTCGATAACATCAGCCATGGTCCCTGTAACAATGATTTCGAAATCATCAAAGTCCTCTGCATTGGTATCCTCTATATCTAAAAGGAGAATACGGTAAAAGTTGCTGATATTTTCAAAAATAATACGTTCAATCGTACCTGTAAAATAGACTTCCATATAATTCCTTTACATTCCTGAATGAAATCTATCATTCAGAATAGAATGAGAAGAGGCTGAGATTTATATTTCTCGGCCTCTTAGTGTTCTTAAAATGTTCCGATACGTTTGAGTGGCCAGAAACGGAATTTTGCCTCTCCAATAATATCTTTTGCTTTAAAAGTACCAACATGTCGGCTATCACTAGATACCAGACGGTCATCACCAAGTAGGAGGTATTGTCCCTCTGGAACAGTGAAGGTGAAGCTAGTGTTGTAATTTACATCTAAGGTGAAAGCTTGAGCTTTTTCAGCAATGCTTCTGAAATACTCGCCTTTTTTTCCATCCCAACCTTCTCCAGTATAGGTAGATTGGAGTTTATCCTCTTTAAATCGTTTGAGGTATTCTGCCAAATATGGTTCATCAGTTTCTTGACCATTGATATAAAGTTTGTCGTTTTCAAAACGTACGGTATCACCCGGTGTACCGACAACACGCTTAACGATATCCTTGTTTCCGTCGTCCTCATGGGCAACTACGATATCGAAGCGATTGATAGGGAGGTGTTTGACAACAAAGAGGATTTCTCCATCAGCTAGAGTAGGGTCCATAGAGTGTCCTTCTACACGCACATTACTCCAAAGAAAGATACGACTAAGCCCTACTAGTGCGATAAGTAGGAAGATAATTCCCCATTCTTTTAAAAAATTTATAATGTATTTCATAATTTACCTTTCTAGCATTTTTTTTGCTTTATCAGTATTTTTAAAGTGTAGTTTGGCGGAGAAGTTGAGTCCCTGCATACCGTAAGCTTGAAGGACTTGGCTAGCTATCTTGTCGGAAGCCGTTCCAGCCCCGCTTGGAAGTTGAAAACCAAGTTCTCGGCCTAGATTTTCAAGATTTTCTAGGAAGAGATCACGCGCAATAATGGAGCTAACTGCAACAGCCAAGTACTTGCCCTCAGCTTTTTCCTCTAGCATGACTGGATTAGGAAAATGATTGGCTTCATTTTTTAGGTACTTTTCATAATTTTGTGAGCTTGTAAAGGCGTCGATAACAATTTTTTCAGGCTCAACTCCCTTTTGAAGGAGGAGAAAGATTGCTTGATTGTGAAGAGCTACCTTAACAGAAACGGCGTTGTAGCGCTCACCGATGACTTCGTTATACTTACTTGGCGAAAGAAGGAGTGCTTGATGTTGAATCTTCTCCTTAAGAAGGGAAGCAAGCTGACGAATCTTTTGGTCAGTTAGTGTTTTAGAATCTCCAACCCCGAGTTTTCGTAAAAAGTCATGCTGATCAGGAGTTACAAATGACGCTACTACAGCCAGACCACCGAAGTAGGAACCATTTCCAACCTCATCTGTTCCAATCAAGGGGAAATTTTGCCCGCTAGTAACTTGTGCTACTTGATAACCAAAAAAGCTAGCATAGTTTTCAGCTGCTTCTCCTTGCAAGAGGACTTTCCCAGATGAATAGACGGAAACACTGGTTTGAGGAAGCTTTAAAAAGTAGCGAATATAGGGATTTTTACTAGGAGTGAGTGCATGTTCATGCTTTTGAACAAAAGCATGAATTTCCTTTTCACTCGGAGTTAATGTGATACTTGCCATAGTCTCTATTGTACCATAAAAGCGCTAGAATTGGTAAAAACTGACAAATTAAGTGAAATTTGGTATAATATCTTGAGGTGAATTTTATGGCAAATTTAAATCGATTCAAGTTTACATTTGGGAAAAAAACATTAACCCTGACAACTGAACATGACAATCTTTTCATGGAGGAGATTGCTAAAGTTGCGACGGAAAAGTATGAAGCAATCAAAGAACAAATGCCTGGAGCTGATGATGAGACAGTAGCTATTCTCTTAGCAGTTAACTGCTTGTCAACACAGCTCAGCCGTGAGATTGAATTTGATGATAAGGAGCAAGAGTTAGAATCGCTCCGTTATAAAGTGGTTGCGGCTAAACAAGAGCAGAGTAAGATTGAGGATTCCCTATGATTTCCATTCTACTCTTATTAATCCTTGCTTGGAGCTTTTATATTGGCTACCGCAGAGGGATTATTTTGCAAGCATATTATCTTGTAGCAACGATTGTCTCTGCTTATTTTGCGAGCAAATATTACCTAGCTTTAGGGCAGAAGTTCAATTTATTAATCCCTTATGCTAATCCGCAGGAAGGACAGGGAACTTTCTTTTTCCCATCCAATCAACTTTTCCAACTGGATAAGGTCTTTTATGCAGGAATCGGTTTTCTCTTAGCCTTTACAGTATTTTATTGTATCGGCCGTTTGCTTGGTCTTTTTCTAAACCTAGTACCAAGTAAGATACTTGATGGGAAATACTATCGTATCGGTGCGGGTGTGCTATCAATCGGTGTGACCTTGTTTGTCCTCCAGATGATGCTAACGATTCTCGCGACTGTGCCATTACAAATTGTTCAAAATTCACTTGAAAATAGCTTTGTAGCTAGACATATCATCCAAAGCATTCCATTCACAACTAATTTTATTAAACAGCTTTGGGTAACTAAATTAATCGGATAAAAAGGGCGGGAACTATTCCTAGCCTTTTGTTTACAATTTCGAAAAGTAAGAGATTAATTTAAAGAGTTGAAAATAAGAAAGCCATAACTTTTATACTAAGGAAATAAGATGAATACAAAAATACTAGAAACGTTAGAATTTAACAAGGTCAAGGCTTTATTTGAACCTCATCTTTTGACGGAACAAGGACTAGAACAGTTAAAAGAGCTAGTCCCAACAGATAAAGCTGATAAAATTAGACAGGCCTTTGCAGAAATGAAGGAGATGCAAGAACTCTTTGTTGAACATCCTCATTTCAGCATTTCGGCAACAAAAGATATTGCGGCTACCTGCAAACGTTTGGAGATGGGTGCTGATCTCAACATAGAGGAATTTCTCCTTCTCAAACGTGTCATATTTGCCAGCCGTGAACTCAAAAACTTCTATGATAATCTTGAAAATGTACGCTTGGACCACTTGGCAAATTGGTTTGAGAAACTTCATGATTTCCCGCATTTGCAGGGTAATCTCCAAGCCATCAATGAAGCTGGATTTATCGAAAATTTTGCTAGCGAAGACTTGGCACGAATCCGCCGTAAAATCCACGACAGTGAGAGCCAAGTCCGTGATGTCTTGCAGGAACTTCTCAAACAAAGGCTCAGATGTTGACTGAAGGTATCATCGCTAGTAGAAATGGTCGCCAGGTTCTTCCTGTCAAAAACACCTATCGAAACAAGATTTCTGGTGTCGTTCATGATATTTCTGCCAGTGGGAACACTGTTTATATTGAACCGCGTGAAGTGGTCAAGCTGAGTGAGGAAATTGCTAGTCTTCGTGCAGATGAACGCTATGAGATGCTGCGTATCCTTCAGGAACTCTCTGAACGAGTAAGACCGCACGCAGCTGAAATTGCCAATGATGCCTGGATTATCGGACATTTGGACTTGATTCGTGCTAAGGTCCGCTTTATCCAAGAGACAGGAGCAGTAGTTCCTCAAGTCTCTGAGGGACAGGAGATTCAACTCCTCCATGTTCGTCATCCCTTGGTGCAACATGCTGTTGCTAATGATGTACACTTTGGTAAAGATCTAACAGCCATCGTCATCACTGGTCCCAATACGGGTGGTAAGACCATTATGCTCAAAACCTTAGGTTTGACGCAATTGATGGCTCAGTCAGGTTTGCCGATTTTGGCGGATAAGGGAAGTCGTGTGGGGATTTTCGAGGAGGTCTTTGCGGATATCGGAGACGAACAATCCATCGAACAAAGTCTTTCAACTTTCTCTAGTCACATGACTAATATTGTAGATATTCTTGGTAAGGTTAACCAAAACTCGCTCTTGTTACTAGATGAGCTTGGAGCTGGTACAGATCCCCAGGAAGGAGCTGCCCTTGCCATGTCTATCCTAGAGGACTTGCGCTTGCGTCAGGTCAAGACTATGGCAACCACTCACTATCCTGAACTCAAGGCCTATGGGATTGAAACGGCTTATGTTCAGAATGCCAGCATGGAATTTGATACAGCTAGCCTGCGTCCAACCTATCGCTTTATGCAAGGCGTACCTGGTCGAAGCAACGCCTTTGAGATTGCTAAACGTCTAGGGTTGTCAGATGTTATTGTAGGCGATGCCAGCAAGCAGATTAACCAAGATAATGATGTCAATCGCATTATTGAGCAATTGGAAGAGCAGACGCTTGAAAGCCGTAAACGTCTTGAGAATATTCGTCAAGTCGAGCAAGAAAACCTCAAGATGAACCGTGCCCTGAAAAAACTCTACAATGAGCTCAATCGTGAGAAGGAAACAGAACTCAATAAGGCGCGTGAGCAAGCTGCTGAGATTGTTGAATTGGCTCTGGCAGAAAGTGATGATATTCTAAAAAATCTTCATAGCAAATCTCAACTAAAACCACATGAGATTATCGAAGCCAAGGCTAAGCTCAAAAAATTAGCTCCTGAAAAAGTTGATCTTTCTAAAAACAAGGTTCTCCAAAAAGCCAAGAAAAAACGGGCTCCAAAAGTTGGGGATGATATCATCGTTTTAAGCTATGGCCAACGAGGTACCTTGACTAATCAACTCAAGGACGGTCGTTGGGAAGCTCAGGTTGGCTTGATCAAGATGACACTTGAGGAAAAAGAGTTTGATTTGGTACAAGCTCAGCAAGAAGCACCAGTCAAGAAGAAACAAGTCAACGTTGTTAAACGGGCAGGTGGTAAAGGTCCACAGGCTCGACTAGACCTTCGTGGCAAACGCTATGAGGAGGCTATGGAAGCCTTGGATGCCTTTATCGACCAAGCCCTACTCAACAACATGGCTCAAGTAGACATCATCCATGGTATTGGTACAGGGGTCATTCGTGAAGGAGTGACTCAGTACCTACAAAGAAACAAACAGGTCAAGAGTTTTGGCTATGCACCACAAAATGCAGGTGGAAGTGGCGCAACAATCGTAACCTTTAAGGGATAAAGCGAAAATAATGAAAATTCAAATAAAATTTTCTGAGAACAATTGACAATGACAGCTTTTTTTCTTGTAAAATAAGTAAAAATTAAATACAACACCGAATGAAGTTTAATAGAAGTGGAAAATCGTTTGATTTTTCATGACTGTAAATGGACGGAACTCTGGAGAGACCGTAAAGGCACCGAAGGGGCAAGGCAGGCAACTGCTCAAACTCTCAGGTAAAAGGACAGAGCAATGATAGAGCGCTTTTTAGCATTTATCGATGCATTCCAGAGTACATGTTTCAAACATGTGCTCTTTCTTTTGGAGTTGAATAGATAGGAGAATGGCATGTTAAATTTGCTAAAAGAAATAGACGCTTTTGTATGGGGACCACCCCTTTTAATCTTATTGGTTGGTACAGGAATTTACTTAACTCTTCGTTTGGGACTCTTACAAATTTTGCGTCTCCCAAAGGCTTTTCAACTTATTTTTACAAAGGATAAGGGGCAGGGAGATGTATCTAGCTTTGCGGCCTTGTGTACAGCCTTGGCAGCGACTGTTGGTACAGGAAATATCATCGGAGTAGCAACAGCCATCAAGATGGGAGGTCCTGGTGCCCTCTTCTGGATGTGGATGGCAGCTTTTTTTTTGGGATGGCGACCAAGTATGCAGAGGGCTTACTGGCTATCAAATATCGGAGTAAGGATGAAAATGGCGCTATCGCAGGAGGCCCTATGCACTATATTCTTTTAGGTATGGGAGAAAAATGGCGCCCCCTTGCAATCTTCTTTGCCATTGCAGGTGTTTTGGTAGCTCTCTTAGGTATTGGTACCTTTACTCAGGTCAACTCCATCACAGAGTCTATACAAAATACAACCAACTTGTCACCGACCATTACTGCACTTATCTTATCTATTTTCGTGGGGATTGCGGTCTTTGGTGGACTTAAGTCCATTTCTAAGGTGTCAACCACTGTTGTTCCTTTTATGGCTATTATCTACATCTTGGGAACCTTGACAGTCATTTTCTTTAATATCGATAAAGTACCTGCAACACTTTCACTGGTTCTCACATCAGCTTTTAGTCCAGTGGCTGCAGTGGGAGGGTTCGCAGGAGCTAGCATTCGGATGGCTATTCAAAATGGTGTGGCACGTGGGGTCTTCTCAAATGAGTCTGGTTTGGGTTCAGCTCCAATAGCTGCTGCTGCAGCCAAAACAAACGAACCAGTGGAACAAGGTTTAATTTCTATGACAGGTACCTTTATTGACACTCTAATCATCTGTACCCTGACTGGTTTGACCATCTTGGTGACAGGTGTTTGGAATGGTAATTTAGACGGAGTTGCTCTGACTCAGTCAGCTTTTTCTACAGTCTTTTCTTTCTTTGGACCTGCTCTTTTAACAATATTTTTGGTACTTTTTGCCTTTACCACGATTTTAGGATGGAACTACTACGGAGAGCGTTGTTTTGAGTTTCTCTTTGGTGTTCGCTTTATCTGGCTTTATCGTGTGGTCTTTGTTGCTATGGTCTTACTGGGTGGATTCATCGAGTTGGATATGGTCTGGATTATCGCTGATATCGTCAATGCCCTCATGGCTCTACCAAACTTGATTGCCCTCTTGGCCTTGTCGCCAGTCGTTATCGCTGAGACTAAGAAGTATTTTGGTAAATCATAAGAGATCCCTCATTCCTTAATTTTGAACTTGCTTACTCGCAAGATAATACCCTAGATATGGTTCTTGGTGTCAGTTTGGCAACCCTCTGTAACTATGCCAATAATCTGGCAAATACACCGATTAATCCAGAATTACAACCTTATGCATAAGATATAGAAAAAGAATGGAAACTGAGATGTTCAGGCTCCATTTTGGGATGCTTTTTTAAGCGCTTTTATGCTATACTGATAGTAACGTAATTTTCGGAGGTTAGTATGAAAAAACTCCCCTTAGCCTTTTCAGGTTGCTTGTTGGGATTGGCTGGTGCAGGAAATCTCATCTTGGATATTTTTCCGCTTTTATCACACATCTTTAGTTTGTCAGGCTTGATTTTGTGGTTTTATTTTTTGATGAGCCACCTCAATAACTGGCATGAAAGTAAGCAAGAATTAAAGAGAGCCCCTGTTTTGTCAGGAATGGCAACCTTTCCCATGGCAGGGATGATTTTATCAACGTATTTATTACGAATCTTACCCCCGAACATGAGCATTGTTGCACAGATTCTCTGGTGGTTTGCTTTTCTTCTAGATGTTTACCTCATCTTATACTTTACAAAGAACTATGCCTTGGTTAAACAAAGGGCCAGTGCAACACCAACTTGGACGGTTCTTTATGTAGGAATAGCAGTAGCGAGCTTGACCTACCCCGTGGTGGGCATTGTTGGGATTGCCTATGGAGCTTGGATTTTTGGTTTTATCTTAACCCTTATCCTTTACCCTATAATTTATCAAGATTTAAGGAAAAATCCATTACCGCTCGCTTTGCTGGGGCAAGAAGGAATCTATTGTGCTCCATTTTCTCTCCTTTTGGCAGCATTAGTGAGAGTAGGAGGACACAGTCTTCCTAGTTGGATTTTACTAGTTATGATCCTTGCATCACAGACCTTCTTTTTCTTTGTCCTTAGTCGCTTGCCAAGGATTTTAAAACAAGGTTTCCAACCAGCCTTCTCAGCCCTAACCTTCCCAACCATCATCACAGCAACTTCATTGAAAATGTCCCAAGGCATTCTGCATTTTTCAGTCCTCAACCTCCTCGTTTGGTTAGAGATTATCATTTGTTTAACAATCCTCATCTACGTATTAGTAGAGTATATACGATATTTAAGGAACTAAAAGAACCCCTAGCACGGAGAAGTGTTAGGGGTTTATTCTATATTTAGTTTGAGAAGTATTTTGGAACCATTCGAAACAAGACAGCTCTAAAACTAGGAAACATTGATACTATCAACCTACACATCTCATTTAGACAGCTTCCCTTATCTTTTTGTATTCTTCAAAACTATATCTAAAAAAATTATTTAGTCTTTCTAACTCTAATACATTCATACATACTTCTACTCCAGTAACTACCCCTTACTATAAATAATTCCACAAGAAAAACACAATCCTCTCCTCACTCAAAAATATTTGACAATACTACAAATGATTCCAAAAACATAATCCTCTATAGTAATAAAAACAATTGTTTTTCATCTTTAAAAAAACTCTATAAATCCAATATCCTTACACCTATCACCAAAATGAAACCTAAGTGATTTTAAATAATAATCAAAAACACATCATTTTCCATAGAAATCCCTTTTCATTTTTTTAAAAATATTCTGATATAATCATACAAAAAAATAAGTTTTTGGAACCATTTAAAACAACACAGCAAGTTAAAATAAGACTTTTGTCCGTACACAACTTGAAAAAGTGCGTACCGATTCGGTTGCTAGAAAACCATCTGTAAAGAATGGCTTTTTCGTTTTGTAAAAGGAATGAGGCAAACTGTCTTTAAAATCATAAAACGCATAATGTCAGGAATTCAAAAAGATTGATATTATGCGTTTTATCATGAAAATATTTACTGAGTTTTTGCAATAAAGTGAGCTTTTGTCCATCTGCTTATAAACAATAATCCAAGTAGTTTCTTACTTTTCCTTATGTAGTGATAAAAAGCTGTAGACCATAGTCCCAAAGATGGCTCCAATACTAAGACCAAAGACAAGTAAGGGAATCATTATCTCTGTTTGGATGATTTTTTCCAAGAAAGTTGAAAGGGACATCTGTTGAACGAAGAGTTTATGAAAGAGCAACAGAGCAAATAAGCCAATCTCAATACTTATAAATACCAACCAACTACGAACTTTTATTTGGCGTTTGCTGTAGGTTTTGTAGATGATTTCTGATTTGTCATCCTTTTCAAGATGAAGCTCTTGTACGGCTCTTTGAGCTTTTTATACTCATGAACAGAATGAGTCCAAAATAGAGGTAGGGCATAAGCGATCGAACAATTTCTATAAAGCGTCCGAACAAAAATATAGAACAGGAAGAGAAAGAAGGAAGAGTAAAAAGATTTGGACCATGGAACGGGCGCAAGCCTTGTAGATAACCTCTTGACGGCATTCGTCAAAAGGCCCTTGTATATGAAAGAAATTTCGAAGTAAGCGAGTTGTTAAGTCTTCTTTTTGCATGGATAATTTCTCCTAAATGAACGATGTTACTTTGTTGCTTTTACGAATTGATAGAGATAATAAAGATAAGTGGTAGAAGAAAGGCTAGCGATAATTAATAATAAATAATATTTCCAATCGCTTGAAATAACCGTCAGTTGTGGCAAGGATATAATCATAAAGCATAGTGCTAAGTTGAGTATGCGCGTTTTTTGGGAATCTATCTTTAGATAAGTCAGTCCTTTGTTGAGTGCTGGAACAAAGACAAGAACAAGGACTATTTCGTAGATGGGCAAGTTCCCTGAAATGATGATGAAGGCGAGTAGAGAACTGAACAAAAGATGATAGGTAAGTAACGTTACTAGTGATTTCATAAGGTACCTCCTAATCCTCATCCGGATCTTTCTTAGTTTTTGCAATGCGACGGGAGATGAGGAACTGTATGCTTGCTCCGAAGAAGATAGAACCGAGAATGCTTGATACACCATTTCTTATAGTGAGAAGAGAATTAAAATAGTCCGGACTTTCACCTATGAGTATACTGAGAAGAGGAGTTATAAAAAACATCCATAGACCAAAGAACAAACCTGCTTTAAGACCTGGGTAGTGTAGTTGCTTACTTTCTTTCTCACTCAGCATATCTGGTTCAATAGTTGTAATCCCTGTTTTTTGCATTTGATAGGTGAGATAGCTAGCAGCGATGAGGGCAATCACTAAAATCAGAGGAGGATAGACCAGAGCCACTAGTTGAGGAAATTTATAGGCTAGAAGGAGTGGAATAAGATTTCCGAAAATCATCAGATAAAAGAGGATGATAAAGACTTGGTTACCGATACGATCGGCCTCGCGCCGTTTGTATTCGTCAAGGGGCTCAGAAATGCCGTATGTGCGTTTGATCAGTTTTTCAGTAAAGGTTTCTTTTTTCATGAGTTTGCTCCTTTTTTAAAAATCATCCTCCCAAAAGAGACTGTTGAGGTCAGTTTGGAGGCTGCGGGCGAGATTGAGACAGAGTTCCAGGGTTGGATTGTACTTGTCGTTTTCAATCATATTGATGGTTTGTCTCGAGACACCGATATCCTTGGCGAGCTCAAGCTGGGACATGCCCAGTTCCTTGCGGAATTCTTTTCACACGATTCATGCTTCCTCCTTTTTAGATTGTGTCACATATATTTGACTATAGTATATTCTTTTGAAAATAAAATGTCAACTATTTTTGACATATTTTTTGCTAGAAAAAAAGATTGGCCTAGCCAATCCTTTTATTTTAATTCTGATGCATCTGGTAGGTAGGAACCACCGAGATAGGTTTTGCTAAGTTTTTCAAGGGTTCCATCTTGGTAGAGTTCTTTGAGAACCTTGTCAAATTGTTCTTTAAATTCTTTTTGGTCGCTTGAGAAGATGATGTAGTTATTTGGATTATCATTGCTTTCCAAGTCGAGTACGTTCAAGTCTAAGCCACGGTCTTGGATAATTTTTTGAACAGAAATCTTATCAAAGATTAGGAAATCAAATTCACCATTGGCGAGGTCAGTCAGGCGCTTAGCAACATCTTCGCCAGAATATTGGATGGTGGCAGGATTGTCGGAGTGGCTTTGATTCCAGTCTGTAACAACCTTGGCAGTAGAAGTTCCAGTGTCATCCTGAGTAGTTTTACCAGCGATGTCTTGAAGAGAGGTAAGAGCCTTGTCTTTTCTGCTCACGAGAACCAAAGGATTTTTTGCGATTGGGAGTGAGTAGAGGTATTTGTCGGCTCTCTCTTTGGTGTAGCTCAAGTTGTTGGCAGCAGCTTGGTAACGACCAGCATCAACTCCAGGGAAGATACTCTCCCAAGCGGTTTTTTGAAATTCAATCTTGTATTGATCTAGTTTTTCATCAACCGTTTTTAAAACTTCAACATCATATCCAGTTAGGTTACCATCTTGTTCAAAGTCAAAAGGTGGGATGTCTCCGGCAGTGGCTACGACAATGGTTTTAGGGCTAGTAGTAGAAGTTGAAGCACTTTCCTGTTTAGATTGTCCACAGGCCACCAACAAGGGACTAATGGCTAATAATAAGAATAATTTTTTCATGTGTGTCTCCTTTACTTAATGGTATCTAGCTTACCAGACAATCAATCAAATAGCCAATATATATTTTTTATGGAAGTGATAGAAAAATATTATAATTTTCAGTTAGAGTTTGTAATCTAAAAATTTAAATCAGATAAGAAAAAGATAATTTAGGCCACAAATGAAAAATCTCTGCAAGCTCTTTCAGAATGTGGTAAAATGGAAGCAGTAGAAATAGAAAAGGAAATCAATTATGAAATTTCTTGAGTTAAATAAAAAACGTCATGCGACTAAGCATTTTATTGATAAACCAGTTGATCCCAAGGATGTTCGAACAGCTATTGAAATCGCAACTTTGGCACCGAGTGCTCACAACAGTCAGCCTTGGAAGTTTGTTGTGGTTCGTGAGAAAAATGCTGAATTAGCAAAATTGGCTTACGGTTCAAACTTTGAGCAAGTAGCATCTGCCCCTGTAACTATTGCCTTGTTTACAGATACTGACCTAGCTAAACGAGCTCGCAAGATTGCCCGTGTTGGTGGAGCAAAGAACTTCTCAGAAGAACAACTTCAGTACTTTATGAAAAATCTTCCAGCAGAGTTTGCGCGTTACAATGAACAACAAATCAGTGACTACCTAGCCCTTAATGCAGGGTTGGTTGCGATGAACTTAGTCCTTGCATTGACTGACCAGGGAATCGGATCAAACATTATCCTTGGTTTTGACAAATCAAAAGCCAATGAAGTCTTGGAAATTGAAGAACGCTTCCGTCCAGAGCTTTTGATCACAGTAGGATATACAGACGAGAAGTTGGAACCAAGCTACTGCTTGCCAGTAGATGAAATTATCGAAAAAAGATAGGAAGTAAAAATGACAGTTATTGATTTTACAGCAGAAGTAGAAAAACGTAAAGAAGCCCTCTTGGCTGACTTGTTCAGCCTTTTGGAAATCAACTCAGAACGTGATGACAGTAAGGCAGATGCGCAGCATCCTTTTGGACCTGGTCCGGTAAAAGCTTTGGAGAAATTCCTTGAAATCGCAGACCGTGATGGTTACACAACAAAAATGTCGATAACTATGCAGGACATTTTGAGTTTGGTCAAGGGGAAGAAGTTCTCGGTATCTTTGCCCACATGGACGTAGTGCCAGCAGGTAGTGGATGGAATACTGATCCTTACACTCCAACTATCAAAGATGGTCGTCTCTATGCGCGTGGTGCTTCAGATGATAAGGGACCTACAACTGCTTGTTACTATGGTTTGAAAATCATCAAAGAATTGGGACTTCCAACTTCTAAAAAAGTTCGCTTTATCGTCGGAACTGATGAAGAATCAGGTTGGGCAGACATGGACTACTACTTTGAGCATGTAGGACTTGCGAAGCCAGACTTTGGTTTCTCTCCAGATGCTGAATTCCCTATTATTAATGGTGAAAAAGGAAATATCACAGAATACCTCCACTTTGCTGGTGAAAACAAGGGTGCAGCTCGTCTTCACAGTTTCACAGGCGGTTTGCGTGAAAATATGGTGCCAGAATCAGCAACAGCAGTTGTTTCAGGGGACTTGGCTGATTTGCAAGCGAAACTAGATGCCTTTGTTGCAGAGCACAAACTTAGAGGAGACATTCAAGAAGAGAATGGTAAGTACAAGGTTACGATTATCGGTAAATCTGCCCACGGTGCTATGCCTGCTTCAGGTGTCAATGGTGCGACTTACCTTGCTCTCTTTCCTCAGCCAATTTGACTTTGAAGGACCTGCAAAAGACTTCCTTGACATTGCTGGTAAGATTCTCTTAAATGACCATGAAGGCAAAAACTTGAAAGTGGCTCATGTGGATGAAAAGATGGGTGCCCTTTCTATGAATGCTGGTGTCTTCCGCTTTGATGAAACAAGTGCTGACAATACCATTGCCCTTAACTTCCGTTATCCAAAAGGAACAAGTCCAGAGCAAATCAAGTCAGTTCTTGAAACCTTGCCAGTTATATCTGTTAGCTTATCAGAACATGGTCACACACCTCACTATGTTCCAATGGAAGATCCACTTGTACAAACCTTGTTGAGCGTGTATGAAAAACAAACAGGTCTTCAAGGGCATGAACAAGTCATCGGTGGAGGAACTTTCGGACGTCTCTTAGAACGTGGTGTAGCCTATGGTGCTATGTTCCCAGACTCTATTGATACCATGCACCAAGCCAACGAATTTATCGCCTTGGACGATCTCTTCCGTGCAGCAGCCATCTACGCTGAAGCTATCTATGAATTGATCAAATAATGCTATAGAAGTCTGAGATTTTATGCTTAGACTTCTTTTTGGAGGGAGAGTAGATGTCTCAAATCGAAAGAATCAAACAAGCCATCATGGCTGATCCACAAAATCAACACTATACTGAGCGAGGAATCGAACCTCTCTTTGCTGCTCCAAAAACTGCTCGTATCAATATCATTGGGCAGGCACCTGGTCTCAAAACCCAAGAAGCAGGACTTTACTGGAAGGATAAAAGTGGCGACCGCTTGCGAGACTGGTTGGGTGTGGATGAGGATACTTTTTATAATTCAGGTTATTTTGCAGTCATGCCTATGGATTTCTATTTTCCAGGGCATGGAAAATCCGGTGACTTACCGCCTAGACCTGGATTTGCAGAAAAGTGGCACCCTAAACTTTTGAAAGAATTACCAGATATTCAATTGACGCTCTTGATTGGGCAGTATGCCCAGTCCTACTATCTGCATGAGAAAGTCAGTGGCAAGGTAACAGACCGTGTGCATCGCTTTAAGGATTATTTGCCAGATTATTACCCTTTGGTGCACCCGTCACCTCGGAACCAAATCTGGATGAAAAAAAATCCTTGGTTTGAAGCAGATGTTTTGCCTGACTTGAAATCAAGAATTCAAAAAATTCTCGGAGATGAAAAATGAAAGAAATTACTTTTAATGATTTTTACCAACTATACCAGAAAGAGTCGCTTTCTGTATTAGATGTGAGAGAAGTAGAGGAATTTGAGACTCTTCATTTAGAAGGCGCTCGTAATTTACCTCTCAGCCAATTAGCTGATACTTATAAACAACTAGATAAGGATAATCTTTACTATGTGATTTGTAAATCAGGAATGCGTTCAGCTCGCGCTTGTCAATTTTTAGCAGAACAAGGCTATGAGGTTGTCAATGTCCAAGGTGGCATGGATGCCTTTGAATAAGAAAAATTTCCTTCGAAACCTTTAAAAAAATGTAAAGGCTTCGAAGGATTTTTCTTGCATTAAAATTCGGAAAATTGAAAACATTTCAGAATTGTTTCGTGACAGCCTTTTCTAACCTTTTAATCATGTTATACTAAGAAAGTATTTTATTTTTAATAAGGAGAGTTTATGGCTAAAAAAGGTGCTTTAACAGGATTACTCCTGTTTGGAATATTTTTTGGAGCAGGTAACTTGATTTTCCCTCCAACTCTAGGTGCACAGTCTGGAGAAAACTTCCTCCCTGCCATTGCAGGATTTGTATTTTCAGGTGTTGGGATTGCCGTCCTAACCTTAATCATTGGAACCCTTAATCCAAAGGGCTATATCTATGAAATTTCTACAAAGATTTCCCCTTGGTTTGCAACGATTTATCTAGCAGTTTTGTACTTGTCGATTGGTCCATTCTTTGCCATTCCACGTACTGCAACAACTTCTTTATGCAGTAGGGATTAGTCCCCTCTTGGCAGATGCTGACAAAGGTCTAGGCTTGATAGTCTTTACCCTTATCTACTTTGTTGCAGCATTCTTAATCGCGCTTAATCCTTCAAAGATTTTGGATCGTATCGGTCGTGTTTTGACACCAGTTTTTGCCTTCTTAATTATCATCTTGGTAATACTTGGAGCCTTTAAATATGGTGGAAATGCACCGCAAGCAGCGACAGCAGCTTATCAAGCTTCAGCATTTGGAGTAGGATTCCTTGAAGGATATAATACTCTAGATGCTCTCGCATCTGTTGCCTTTAGTGTAATCGCGGTTGAAACCTTGAAACAACTTGGATTTTCGAGTAAAAAAGAGTACATCTCAACCATTTGGGTAGTTGGAATTGTCGTAGCGCTTGGCTTTAGTGCTCTATACATTGGCCTAGGTTTCCTTGGAAATCACTTCCCGATGACAGAAGAAGCGATGAAGGGTGGAACTCCAGGGGTTTATATCTTGTCACAAGCGACCCAAGAAATATTTGGTTCAACAGCTCAATTATTCCTAGCAGCCATGGTAACAGTAACTTGCTTCACAACGACTGTAGGGTTGATTGTTTCAACTGCGGAATTCTTTAACGGACGTTTCCCACAACTCAGCTACAAGGTTTATGCGACTGTCTTTACCTTGATTGGTTTTGCAATTGCCAACCTTGGTCTTGATGCAATCATCAAATATTCTATCCCTGTTCTAGTTATCTTGTATCCAATTACCATTGTGATTGTTATGATTGTGATTGTGAACAAGTTTGTACCACTTTCAAAACCAGGCATGCAATTGACGATGGGTCTTGTTACAGCTATTGCCGTAGCTAGTGTCTTGGGAAGTTCATTTGAAGTGACCTTCCTCGCCAACATTGTGAATGCTCTACCATTTGCTAAGGCTTCATTGCCATGGTTAGTACCAGCGATTATTGGGATTTTACTTTCTCTTGTTCTTCCAAATAAGCAAAAGAGTGAAGCGTTTGAAATGGAATAAAAAAACTTGGCGTTGGCCAAGTTTTTTTCTATTACTCTTAGTTCGTTTTTTCCTTATAACCAAGGTCTGTTAACATTTTCTTAGAGGCTTTAAAGCTAACGTTTTTCCCAACACCTGAGTATTCTTCTGGTAAAGCTTTTCTAAGTTCGTCAATGCTTGCAACTGAAAGGTCAATCTCAAGATCTTGTACGACTTTACCATCTTTAATCTCGACAGATAAAGTTACCCCCTTGAGGCCCTTATATCCTTTGTAGGTTTCTTCGACAAAATTTTTTAAATCATCTGCAGTATTGTTTAGGACTTCGGGGTCAGCGACATTTTGAGCAGTTTGTTTCACAACGTTATCACCGTCAACTGTATAGGTCAATGTTGACTGGACACCAGGCTGAGAATCGTTTACAAAAGTTACAGTTTTTAGCTCTGATTTCTTTTCAGTTGTTTCAGCCTCAGTGGTTTTTAACTCAGTTGATGAAGAGTTAGAAGTTGTTGATGACTGTTTTGAACATCCCAACAAGAATGCTAACGGTAAAGCTAAGAGAAGTGTCATTTTAAAATATTTGTTCATATTTTTTTCCTTTCTTCCTAAGAACTACTTTTTGTTATACCATAAAGTAATTTTACATTCAAAGTATATTTACTTTTTCCTTTTTGCACATACTAAAAATGGGAAAAGTGATATAATGGTAGCAAGAGGTGAAGAAATGAATCAAACTGTAGAATATATTAAAGGACTAACTGCTATCGCATCGCCAACAGGTTTTACACGTGAGATTACGAATTATTTAGTTGAGACTCTTGAAAAACTAGGTTATCAACCAATCCGTACTGCTAAAGGTGGAGTGAACGTTACCATTAAAGGGAAAAATGACGAGCAACAACGCTATGTGACTGCTCATGTGGATACTCTGGGAGCTATCGTCCGTGCTGTTAAACCAGACGGTCGTCTCAAGATGGATCGTATCGGTGGCTATCCTTGGAACATGATTGAAGGCGAAAACTGTACAGTCCATGTGGCTAGCACAGGAAAAACCGTTTCAGGTACGATTTTGATCCACCAAACTTCTTGTCACGTTTACAAAGATGCTGGAACTGCGGAACGTACACAGGACAATATGGAAGTTCGTTTGGATGAAAAAGTGACCAACGAAAAAGAAACACGCGCACTCGGTATCGAAGTTGGAGACTTTATCAGTTTTGACCCACGAACTGTCGTGACTGAGACAGGCTTTATCAAGTCTCGTCATTTGGATGACAAGGTCAGCGCAGCTATTCTACTTAATCTCCTCAAAGTCTACAAAGAAGAAGGGATTGAACTTCCTGTCACTACGCATTTTGCCTTTTCAGTCTTTGAAGAAGTGGGGCATGGTGCTAACTCAAGTATCCCTAGTCAAGTTGTTGAGTACCTAGCAGTAGACATGGGAGCAATGGGAGATGATCAGCAGACAGACGAGTACACAGTGTCTATCTGTGTTAAAGATGCTTCTGGTCCTTACCACTATGAATTCCGTCAACATTTGGTTGCTTTAGCAAAAGAGCAAGATATTCCATTTAAACTAGATATCTATCCATTTTACGGTTCAGATGCTTCTGCAGCTATGTCAGCTGGAGCAGAAGTCAAACATGCCCTTCTCGGAGCTGGTATTGAATCTAGTCACTCTTATGAGCGTACTCATATCGATTCTGTTCTTGCTACTGAGCGTATGGTAGACGCTTACCTCAAGAGTCGATTGGTAGACTAAGATGTGCTTGATTTGCCAACGAATTGAATGGATTAAGTCAGGGGAAAATCCTTACTTTGTGAAGGAATTGGAAACAGGCTATGTTGTCATCGGAGACCACCAGTATTTTGAAGGCTATACTTTATTCCTGGCAAAAGAACATGTGACAGAATTACATCATATGGAAGATCCAGTCAAACTTCGCTTTTTAGAAGAAATGAGTCTGGTTCAGGAAGCCGTCTCTAAGGCTTTTTCTGCCCAAAAGATGAATGTAGAGTTGTTGGGAAACGGTGATGCACATGCCCACTGGCATATTTTTCCGAGACGAGAGGGTGATATGAAGGGACACGGTCTTAATGGTCGTGGTCCAGTTTGGTGGGTTCCTTGGGAAGAAATGGTCGCTGAAGAATATCAGGTTAAGGGAAGCAAATTAGAAGGTTTGGTTGAAACCTTATCTGAAACTTTGGACCAAATGATAGAAATGAAAGGATAAACAATGAAAAAAAGATACCTTGTATTATCAGGATTGATAGCCTTGACATTGGCAGCTTGTTCGCAAGAAAAGCCAGCAACTTCAGAAAATCAGACTTCAACTGAAGAAAAAACCGTCCAAGAAGGGACTGTCGGTAGTAAATCTCAGGAAGCAAGCCAGAAAAAGGCAGAAGTAGTTAATAAGGGAGATTACTATAGCGTTCAAGGGAAGTACGATGAGATTGTTATCGCTAATAAGCATTATCCCTTGTCTAAAGACTATAATCCTGGAGAAAATCCCACAGCAAAGGCTGAGTTATTGAAGCTTATTGCTGCTATGCAGGAAGCAGGTTTCCCAATCAGCGACCACTATAGTGGTTTCAGAAGTTATGAAACTCAAACTCAACTTTATCAGGACTATGTCAACAAAGACGGAAAGGCAGAGGCTGACCGCTATTCTGCTCGGCCTGGATATAGTGAACACCAAACAGGACTAGCATTTGACCTTATCGGTACAGATGGAGATTTAGTGACAGAAGAAAAAGCTGCCCAATGGCTTTTAGATCATGCTGCTGACTATGGTTTTTGTCGTTCGCTATCTCAAAGGTAAGGAAAAAGAAACAGGCTATATGGCTGAAGAATGGCACCTTCGCTACGTCGGGAAAGAAGCCAAGGACATCGCTGCAAGTGGTCTCAGCTTGGAAGAGTATTACGGCTTTGAAGGTGGGGACTATGTTGATTAGTCGCAAAAATATCTTGCAAGAATGCTTGAAATTTGATAAAATGAATAATAATTAAATAGGAATCTGCAAGACTAGTATCTCAGGGGAAGTATATCAGGGAGGAGAGCCGTGACTGAAAGCTCTCTATATGAAAGCTGGGTGAATTCACTTGCCTATGGATTCAGAAATAAAGGTCTGATTTGTCAGATGAAAACGGATGGTACCGCGTGTCAACGCTCCGAGTGGAGTTTTTTTGGCATGTGGTTTTCTTTTTATCTTACGAGAGACTGATGGAGGAATTATGTCAACTATTGAAGAACAATTAAAAGCGCTTCGTGAAGAAACGCTAGCTAGCTTGAAGCAGATTTCTGCTGAAAATGAAAAAGAGCTGCAAGAATTGCGCGTCTATGTCCTTGGTAAAAAAAGGTTCTCTTACTGAAATACTGAAAGGGATGAAAGATGTTTCTGCAGAAATGCGTCCAATTATCGGGAAACACGTCAATGAAGCGCGTGATGTTTTGACAGCTGCATTTGAAGAATCAGCTAAGCTCTTGGAAGAAAAGAAAGTTGAAGCTCAACTAGCAAGTGAGAGCATCGATGTTACGCTTCCAGGTCGCCCAGTTGCGACTGGTCACCGTCACATCCTCACACAAACTAGTGAGGAAATTGAAGACATCTTCATCGGGATGGGTTACCAAGTAGTGGATGGTTTTGAAGTAGAACAAGACTACTATAACTTTGAACGTATGAACCTTCCAAAGGATCACCCAGCTCGTGATATGCAGGACACTTTCTATATCACAGAAGAAATCTTGCTCCGTACTCACACGTCTCCAGTTCAGGCGCGTGCGATGGATGCCCATGATTTTTCTAAAGGCCCTTTGAAGATGATCTCACCAGGACGTGTATTCCGTCGTGATACAGACGATGCAACCCACAGTCACCAATTCCACCAAATCGAAGGTTTGGTTGTTGGGAAAAACATCTCTATGGCGGATCTACAAGGAACCCTCCAGTTAATTGTACAAAAAATGTTTGGTGAAGAGCGTCAAATCCGTTTACGCCCATCTTATTTCCCATTCACTGAGCCATCTGTTGAGGTGGATGTTTCGTGCTTCAAATGTGGAGGAGCCGGCTGTAACGTCTGTAAGAAAACTGGTTGGATCGAGATTATGGGTGCCGGGATGGTTCACCCACGTGTCCTTGAGATGAGTGGTATCGATGCGACTGTTTACTCTGGCTTTGCCTTTGGTCTTGGTCAAGAGCGTGTAGCTATGCTTCGCTACGGAATCAACGATATCCGTGGATTCTACCAAGGGGGATGTCCGCTTCTCAGAACAGTTTAAATAATGATTAGAAAAGTGGAAATAGCAGATGTTGAGGTGTTGGCAAAAATTGCCAAACAAACTTTTCGTGAAACATTTGCTCATGATAATACGGAAGAGCAGTTACAGGAATACTTTGAAGAGACTTATAATCTGAGAGTTTTGTCAACTGAGTTGGAAAATCCTGAATCCGAAACCTATTTCATTATGCATGAAGAGGAGATAGCTGGTTTTCTCAAAGTCAACTGGGGAAATGCTCAAACCGAGAGAGAATTAGAGAACGCTTTTGAAATTCAACGCCTCTACGTGCTACAAACATATCAAGGATTTGGACTTGGTAAGCAACTATTTGAATTCGCTCTGGAACACGCCGAAAAAAATGCTTTCCTGGGCTTGGCTAGGTGTTTGGGAGCATAATACAAAAGCTCAAGCATTTTATAATCGATATGGTTTTGAAAAATTTAGCCAACATAATTTTATGGTTGGGCAAAAGGTAGATACGGATTGGTTACTGAAAAAGAAATTAAGGTAAGAAGATGATTCTTCTAATGAAATGATAGGAAAGGAAAAAAACTAGAGTGGCAACTGTCATTCTGGAGAATTAAATTATGCTTGTATCTTATAAATGGTTAAAAGAATTGGTGGACATTGATGTGCCATCACAAGAGTTGGCTGAAAAAATGTCAACCACAGGGATCGAAGTAGAAGGTGTGGAATCACCTGCTGCTGGTCTCTCAAAAATTGTCGTCGGTGAAGTCTTGTCTTGCGAAGATGTGCCAGAAACACACTTGCATGTCTGCCAAGTCAATGTGGGTGAAGAAGAAGCCCGTCAAATCGTCTGTGGAGCACCAAATGTGCGTGCAGGCATCAAGGTTATGGTGGCTCTTCCAGGTGCTCGCATCGCGGATAACTACAAGATCAAAAAAGGGAAAATCCGTGGTTTGGAATCTCTCGGAATGATCTGCTCACTTGGTGAATTAGGGATTTCTGACTCCGTTGTACCAAAAGAATTTGCTGATGGCATCCAAATCTTGCCAGAAGAAGCTGTTCCAGGTGAGGAAGTCTTCTCTTTACCTAGACTTGGATGATGAAATCATCGAGCTTTCTATCACACCTAACCGAGCAGATGCTCTTTCTATGCGTGGGGTAGCTCACGAAGTAGCAGCTATCTATGACAAGGCAGTCAACTTCAAAGAATTTACCTTAACAGAAACTGACCAAGTTACAGCGGATGCTCTTTCTGTCAGCATTGATACAGACAAGGCTCCTTACTATGCAGCTCGTATCTTGGACAATGTGACCATCGCACCAAGTCCACAATGGTTGCAAAATCTCCTCATGAACGAGGGCATCCGTCCGATTAATAATGTCGTTGACGTGACCAACTATATCTTGCTTTACTTTGGTCAGCCTATGCATGCCTTTGACTTAGATACCTTTGAAGGAACTGATATCCGTGTACGTGAAGCACGTGCTGGTGAGAAATTAGTGACCTTGGATGGGGAAGAGCGTGAGTTGGAAACAACTGATTTAGTAATTACTGTTGCTGACAAACCAGTTGCCCTTGCAGGTGTCATGGGTGGACAAGCTACAGAAATCTCTGAAAAGTCTACTCGTGTCGTCCTTGAAGCTGCTGTCTTCAATGGCAAATCTATCCGTAAGACAAGTAGTCGTCTCAACCTTCGTTCTGAATCATCTTCTCGCTTTGAAAAAGGCATCAATGTGGCAACCGTTAATAAAGCCCTTGATGCAGCAGCAAGTATGATTGCTGAATTGGCTGGTGCGACAGTGCGTAAAGGTATTGTTTCAGCAGGCCAACTTGACACTTCTGATGTGGAAGTTTCTTCAACTCTTGCAGACGTGAACCGTGTCCTTGGTACAGAGCTTTCCTACGCAGACGTAGAAGATGTCTTCCGTCGTCTTGGCTTTGGTCTTTCAGGAAATGCGGAAGCCTTTACTGTTAGCGTTCCTCGTCGCCGTTGGGATATCACTATCGAAGCGGACCTCTTTGAAGAAATCGCTCGGATTTATGGTTATGACCGCTTGCCAACCAGTCTTCCAAAAGATGATGGGACAGCCGGTGAATTAACAGCGACACAAAAATTGCGCCGTCAAGTTCGTACCATTGCAGAAGGTGCTGGATTGACAGAAATCATCACCTACGCTCTGACAACTCCTGAAAAAGCCGTTGAATTTACGACTGCACCAAGTAACTTAACGGAGCTCATGTGGCCAATGACTGTGGACCGTTCTGTTCTCCGTCAAAATATGGTTTCAGGTATTTTGGATACCGTAGCTTATAACGTAGCGCGTAAGAACAAAGACTTGGCTCTTTATGAGGTTGGAAAAGTCTTTGAACAAACAGGTAATCCAAAAGAAGACTTGCCAAACGAAATCAACAGCTTTGCTTTTGCATTGACTGGTTTAGTCGCTGAAAAAGACTTCCAAACAGCAGCGGTTCCAGTTGATTTCTTCTATGCTAAGGGAATTCTGGAAGCTCTATTTGCTCGCTTGGGTCTTGAAGCGAGCTATACAGCAACGCAAGAGATCAAGAGTCTTCACCCAGGACGCACAGCCTTGATCTCACTCGGTGATCAAGTAGTCGGTTTCCTCGGTCAAGTGCACCCTGTGACGGCTAAGGCTTACGATATTCCAGAAACTTATGTAGCGGAGCTTAACCTTTCAGCTATTGAGGCAGCCCTTCAACCAGCAGCAGCCTTTGTGGAAATTACTAAATTCCCAGCAGTCAGCCGTGATATCGCCCTTCTCCTCAAAGCAGAAGTGACTCACCAAGATGTGGTAGACGCCATCCAAGCTGCAGGCGTGAAACGTTTGACAGACATCAAACTCTTTGACGTCTTCTCAGGTGAAAAACTAGGACTTGGCATGAAGTCTATGGCCTACAGTTTGACCTTCCAAAATCCAGAAGATAGCTTGACTGACGAAGAAGTCGCACGCTACATGGAAAAAATCCAAGCATCGCTTGAAGAAAAAGTGAATGCAGAAGTGCGTTAACAGTCTAAAATCCATCCTGAGGGATGGATTTTTTTGTCTTTGTAAATGCCGAATATTGGAAAGAAAAATGAAGTTGTATTTTATTCGTTTTGATATAAAAAATACCTAGTAAATTCTACTAATAAAAATGTACATAAATCCTTGTAATAACTAAAAAAAGGAGTATAATGAGGGTAAGATTAGTAGGAGGTGGATTATGTTAGAAGTCCGCAATCTTGAAAAAAGTTTTGGTCCCAAACAAGTCTTGTTTGGCGTTGATTTTCAAGCTCAGCCTGGAAGAATTTTAGGTCTAGTTGGAAAAAATGGAGCTGGGAAAACAACCATTTTCCACAGTATTTTGAAATTTTTAGATTATCAGGGAGAAATTCAGTTTGATGGCCAGGAAATTCGTCAGGAAACCTATGCTCAGATTGGCTATCTACCCGAAGAACGTAGTCTCATGCCTAAGTTGACAGTTCTAGAGCAGGTTCGTTACCTAGCGATGTTAAAAGGAATGGATGCAAAAGAAGTCAAAGAAAAACTCCCTCAATGGATGGAGAAACTGGAAGTTAAGGGGAAATTGACAGACAAGATTAAGAGTCTCTCAAAAGGGAATCAACAGAAGATTCAGCTGATTATTACTTTAATGCATGAACCAGATCTGATCATTCTAGATGAACCTTTTAGTGGTCTGGATCCAGTCAATACCGAATTGCTCAAGCAGGTTATCCTCAAAGAAAAAGAACGTGGTGCAACCATTATCTTTTCAGACCACGTCATGACCAATGTCGAAGAGCTATGTGATGATATCCTTATGATTCGTGATGGGCGTGTCGTCTTGCATGGACCAGTCCAAGATGTTCGTAATCAATACGGCAAAACGCGACTCTTTGTTGCAAGTGAAAGGAGCCAGGAAGACTTGGAAAAACTCCCACATGTCACACATGCTAGCTTGACCAAGCAGGGGATTTGGAAGCTCATCCTAGATGATGAAAATGCTGGACAGGAGCTTTTTGCTATCTTGACTCAAGGACACTATATCGCGACCTTTGACCAACAAGCTCCGACAATTGATGAAATCTTTAAACTAGAATCAGGGGTGGAAGTATGAGAAATATGTTGGTTGTAATCAAAGAAACTTATCTACGTCATGTCAAATCCTGGAGTTTCTTCTTTATGGTAATCTCGCCTTTTCTCTTTATCGGCTTGTCTGGCGGAATTGGCTATCTCCAAGGTTCCTCTCTGGCTCAGAATAATAAGGTGGCAGTAGTTAGTTCGGTGCCTGCTGTAACAGAGAGTCTTAAATCGACCAATGGCATTAATTTTGACTATAAGGATGAAGCAAGCGCCCAAGAAGCTGTCAAGGATGAAAAAATCAAGGGCTATCTAACGATTGATCAAGAAGGTAGTGTTCTCAAGGCAGTCTATCACGGTGAAACTTCACTTGAAAGTGGTATAAAGTTAGCCGTGACAACTAGGTTGAATGAGCTCCAATACCAACTCAATCGTTCGGAGGCACATTTATCTCAGGAACAGGAACAGCACTTGGCACAAACGATTCAATTCTCAGAGCAGATTGATGAATCTAAGGAAAGTAAGAAGATGGTCCAAACCTTTGCGGCGGCAGGACTAGGCTTCTTCCTCTATATGATCTTGATTACTTATGCCAGTGTCACTGCTCAAGAGGTAGCCAGTGAAAAAGGGACAAAAATTATGGAAGTGGTCTTCTCAAGTATTCGTGCTAGCCACTACTTTTACGCGCGCATGATTGCCTTACTTCTTGTCATTTTGACTCATATTGGTATTTATGTTGTAGGCGGACTTGGAGCTATTTTATTCTTTAAGGATATGCCTTTCTTGGCTAATTCAGGTATTCTAAGTCATTTGGGAGAAGCTTTTTCTCTGAACACCTTATTGTTTGTCTTGGTTAGTCTTTTCATGTACGTTGTCTTGGCTGCCTTCTTAGGTTCTATGGTTTCTCGACCTGAAGACTCTGGTAAGGCCTTATCTCCGTTGATGATTTTGATAATAGCTGGTTTTGTTGGCGTTACTGCCCTAGGCGCTGCAGGAGACAATCTGATTTTTGAAAAATTGGATCCTATATTCCCTTTATTTCTACTTTCTTTATGCCTTTTAGAGCCATTAATGGTTATGCAAATAGCATCGAGGCTTGGATTTCTCTTGCGATAACAGTTGTATTCGCCGTGACTGCAACAGCCTTTATCGGACGTATGTATGCCAGCCTAGTCCTCCAAACAGACGATTTAGGTATCTGGAAAAACCTTTAAACGAGCTTTTAAACTATCACTAAAAGAGACACCTTCAGTGAATACTGGAGGTGTTTTTGTTTTACGAATTCATTGCTGTCTGGTCTTCTTTACTTTATAATGAAAAAAGAATGAAAAGGAGAAGGACATGAACTATATGGATGTTGCTGAAAATGAGCATTTGTTAATCATTGTCCTTAGGATGATGCTGATCAGCCAGATGAGTGAAGATGAGGTGGAGGCGGCCTTGTTGATTGGCATCAACACCTTGACCTAACGGATATCTATGGCTATGGCTAGTGTGAGGTTCTGCTGGGTAAAGTTTTCAAGCGCCGTTCGAATCTTCGGGACTAGATTTAGTATACCAGACGTCACTTGTATCAGTGGGCTGGTTTTTTTGTTCTATGCTTTACAGATTTTTCTTGACAAGTTTTCTTTGTTGTGGTAACATTTTAGGTAACAAGTGTTGCGCAACAAATGTTGCATGAAAGGAGTCTTATGCCACCCAAGGTTAAATTTAGTAAAGAGGCTATGATTGGGACAGCTTTACAATTGGTGAGAGAAGAGGGAATAGCTAGTTTGACGGCTCGAGCATTAGCGGAAAAACTGGGAGCCACACCAAGAGTCATTTTTGGGCAATTTGCAAATATGGCTGAGTTACAAGCAGAGGTTATTGTTGCTGCGGAAATGGTCGTGGTGGAGTATATTCGCAAGGCCTTAGAAGATGAGAAGCCTTTTTCGATCTGTCGGGGTTGCTTTATATCCTGTTTGCCCTCAAAAGAGCCCCCAACTCTTTTCAATTGCTTTTTCCAAAATCCTAGCAAAGATCCGATTCGTCGCTTTTCAAGATTTTTCTTCCCATGAAGGATCATAGTTACCAAAATGGTTCTGGATTCGATTGTCGCAGACTATCCGTTGACGCTAGAGGAGGCTAGTCGCTTGTACCAGCATCTATTCATCTACTCACACGGGATGGCCTCTATGGTTGCTTCTGGTATTTATCAGTTCAGCATGGAAGAAGTGATTGGTTTATTGACAGAAGTTTGTCAATCTCTCATCAAAGAAATGGTAGGAAAGAAATGATTCAACTAGAAAATGTATACAAAGGCTACGGCCAAACCAAGGTTTTAAAAGGGATTGATCTACAGATTCAAGACCAGGATGATGTAGTTATCCTAGGTCCTTCTGGATCAGGAAAGTCAACCCTCTTAAACGTGTTATCAGGATTAGAAAAGGTAGATGAGGGGCATATTCTCATTCAAGGACAGGATTTGTCTCAACTCACAGATGCTCAATTGACAGCCTTTAGACGTGATAAGATTGCCTTTATTTTTCAGCAGTATTATTTATTGCCGAATCTCACGGTTAGACAAAATGTTAAGATGGGAGCTGACCTGGCAGACAATCATGATTTTTTGCAGATTATCGAGGATTTGGGGCTTGGCGATAAGCTGGACAAGTATCCGAGTGAATTGTCTGGCGGCGAACAGCAGAGAGTATCTATTGCTCGTGCCTTAGCCAAAAAGCCAGAGATTCTTTTCTTAGATGAGCCGACGGGGGCCCTGGATGAAGAAACAGGTCGCAAGATTCTCGACTATATCTGGAAGTTGAAGGAAAAGCTAGGCTTTACCCTAATCATGGTGACGCACAACCAAAATATTGCGGATATGGCCAGAACCATCATTTGTGTCAATAGTGGCAAGATTACCCAAGTTGTGACCAACGATCAGCCTCAGACTGCCTATGAGATTGGATGGTAAGCCATGTTTTCAGTAAAAGATATTCGAAAATTAGTTGTCGTCAGTATCATTGGGGGTTGTGCGGTTTTTGTGGCCAATCTCTTCTTGAATTTTTATCTTGATATCGAGCAGTTGGAGATTTCTAAAACCAATCCGATGATTATGGCCTATTATGATGCTCAGGTTTCGCTATCTTGGATGGTGGCCATGGTCAGTGGGGTTGTCTTGTCCTTGATGTCGATCCTTCTCATGTGTTTTTATATCAAACAATTTGTCGATGACCACAAGGAACAATTAGGGATTTTAAAGGCTTTGGGCTATAGCAATGGCCAGTTGGCGAAACGATTTTTGGGCTTTTTGGGCTCAGTTTTGGAGTTGGAGCGCTTCTTGGCTATTTCGCTTCTTTTCTTATGATGGGGCATTTTTATGACTTTCGCAATGAGAAGGGGATTTTGCCAGACATTACCATTCATTTTCACTGGCAGCTCTTGGTCGCTTTAGTGATACTGCCAACGACTTTCTTTATGGTTCTTGCGATTGGCTATGCTAAAAGACAACTACAAACTCCGGCCCTTCGCCTATTGAAAAAATCCCCAACACCGATTAAGGTCAAAAGGAAAAAAAGTGCTCCTAAGAAAAAAAAATCCTTCCTAAAAGAGCTGTCTTCGTCGCTGATTTGGGGGAGAAAATCGATCCTGTTTTTTGTGGTCTTTGGCTCCATGTGTTTCGCGGCCATGGTTCAATTGTCTTTTGGGCTAAGGGACTACACAGATGACATCATCCAAACCATGATGATTATGATTGGTTTGATCCTTTCTTTCTCGATCCTCTTTTTGTCATTGGGGATTGTCGTTTCAGAAAGTCGTGAAACCTTGGCCTTGATGAAGGCTTTTGGCTACACCGATCGTGAATGCCAAAGTCATATTCTCGCTCCCTATCGTTTCTGGGCCTATCTAGGATTTGTTCTTGGGACGGCTTATCAATATGGCATCATGGAAATCTTGATTGGTGTGATCAAAGACACCGTTCCTGAAAAGATTGAGCATAACTTTGATTGGAATGTTTGCCTTTGGACCTTGCTCGGTTTTGCTGTGGTTTATGAAAGTCTCTTTTATCTATCCAACAGAAAACTCCAAAAACAAACCATCAAAGAAGTGCTCTTAGCTGAATAAATAGAAAAGGTTGGCTTACCCAGCCTTTTTCTTTTGAAACGCATTGACAAGGGAGGCTTTTCCGCTATTCTAGGGGAATGAAAGAAAAGGAAAGGAAAGGGATTGAGATGAAACGGAGTTACTGGCAGGACCTGAAAGGGGCCTTTTACTTAATCTGGCGCAATAAATGGTCCTTTATCTCTGTAGGGATCCTCTGGCAGTTTGTGGTTGGCATTGGACTGTAGCCTTGTGTCATAAATAAATCAATAGACCTGTGAGTGTATCTCCCAGGTCTTTTTATTCGCTGAAATATTTCACATTATTTCTTCTAAACCTTTGACTAATAAAGAAAATTATCGTACAATAAAGAGTACGTGATAAAATGAGACCAGAGTTTATATACTCTGGCCTTAGTAGTAAAAAAAGAGGAGAAACGCTTTGGAATTAGAAGTATTTGCTGGGCAAGAAAAAAGTGAACTATCTATGATTGAGGTGGCTCGTGCCATCTTGGAACAACGTGGTCGCGATCACGAGATGCATTTTAGCGATTTGGTCAATGAAATCCAAAACTATCTTGGTACCTCTAATAGCGATATTCGCGAAGCACTACCTTTGTTCTATACAGAGTTGAACTTTGATGGTAGCTTCATCTCTCTTGGAGATAACAAATGGGGCCTTCGTTCATGGTATGGAGTTGATGAAATTGACGAAGAAATCATTGCTCTTGAAGAAAGTGACGATGAAGAAGTAGCACCTAAGGCTAAGAAAAAACGTGTTAATGCCTTTATGGATGGAGATACGGATGCCATTGATTATGGTGCAGATGATCCAGAGGATGAGGATGCCTACGAAGAAGATCCAGCTCTTTCTTATGATGATGAAAATCCAGATGATGAAAAGAACGAAGTAGAAGCCTACGACGCTGAAATCAATGAAATCGCACCAGACGATCTTGGGGAAGATGTCGATCTCGTTGAAGAAGACGACGAAGACTCTGAAGAAGAGGAAGAATAATACCAAACAACAAGGAAATCTCCTTGTTGTTTAAGTTTATTTTCTCATAAGGCAGAATGGAAAAATAATCCAAGTTTTGGTAAGATAAGATTATGGATTTTGAAAAAATTGAACAAGCATATACCTATTTACTAGAAAATGTCCAAATCATTCAAAACGATTTGGCGACAAGCTTTTATGATGCCTTGATTGAACAAAATGGGATCTATCTGGATGGTCAGACAAATCTGGAAGATGTCAAGAAAAACAATCAAGCTTTAAAACGTTTGGCACTTCGAAAAGAGGAGTGGTTACGGACCTATCAATTTTTGTTAATGAAGGCAGCTCAAACAGAACCTCTTCAAGCCAATCACCAGTTCACACCAGATGCGGTTGGTCACTTGCTGATTTTTCTGATAGAGCAACTGTGGCCTGCTGAGAATCTAAGTTTATTAGAGTTGGGGTCTGGGATGGGAATTCTAGGTGCTAGCTTCTTAACGTCCATGAACAAAAAGGTAGATTACCTTGGGATTGAACTAGATGACCTCTTGATCGATCTGGCTGCAAGCATGGCAGAAGTTATGGATCTGCAAATGGGCTTTGTCCAAGGAGATGCAGTACGTCCACAAGTATTAAAAGAAAGTGATATTATTGTAAGCGACCTCCCGATTGGCTACTACCCAGACGATCAGATCGCATCACGTTACCAAGTGGCAGCAAAGGATGAACATACTTACGCTCATCATCTATTAATGGAGCAATCTCTCAAGTATCTTAAGAAGGGAGGCTATGCTATTTTCCTTGCTCCAACAGATCTTTTGACGAGTCCTCAGAGTGATCTCTTGAAATCCTGGCTGACTGATCAAGCTCAACTAGTCGCTATCATAGCTTTATCAGAGGATCTATTCGCTCAAGGAGCCCAGTCTAAGACCATTTTTGTTTTGCAAAAGAAGGTGGGAGAAGGGACAGAGCCCTTTGTTTATCCACTTACTAGCCTTCGGGATCCTGAAATTTTTGTTGGAATTTAAGGAAAATTTTTCAAAATTGGTGTCAAGAACATGAAATCTAGTATAAATTTTTGATATAATAGTTGAAAAACGCTTAAAAAAAGGGGAAACATTATGACAAAAACCATTGCAATTAACGCTGGAAGCTCTAGCTTGAAATGGCAACTTTACCAAATGCCAGAAGAAAAAGTGCTTGCAAAAGGGTTGATTGAGCGAATTGGATTGAAAGATTCTATTTCTACAGTTAAATTTGATGGTCGTTCAGAACAACAAGTCCTTGACATTGACAACCATACTTTGGCGGTTAAGATTTTGCTTGATGACTTGATTCGTTTTGATATTATTAAATCTTATGATGAAATTACTGGTGTTGGACACCGTGTCGTTGCAGGTGGAGAGTACTTCAAAGAGTCTACAGTCGTGGAAGGTGATGTAATTGAAAAAGTTGAAGAGTTAGGTCTTCTTGCTCCATTGCACAATCCTGCGAATGCTGCGGGTATTCGTGCCTTCAAAGAATTATTGCCAGATATTACGAGTGTCGTTGTTTTTGATACTTCCTTCCATACAACAATGCCAAAGAAAGCTTATCGCTATCCTCTACCAACAAAATATTACACAGAAAACAAGGTTCGTAAGTACGGAGCCCATGGAACTAGCCATCAGTACGTTGCTCAAGAAGCAGCAAAACTCTTGGGTCGTCCACTTGAAGAGTTGAAGTTAATCACTTGTCACATCGGTAATGGTGCTTCTATTACAGCTGTTAAGGGTGGGAAATCTGTTGATACCTCAATGGGATTCACTCCACTTGGTGGTGTAATGATGGGAACTCGTACAGGGGATATTGACCCAGCCATCATTCCTTATTTAATGCAATATACAGAGGACTTTAACAAGCCTGAGGACATCAGTCGTATCCTCAATCGTGAGTCAGGGTTGATGGGTGTTTCAGGTAAGTCTAGTGATATGCGTGATGTAATTGCTGCTATGGATGCAGGAGATCATGATGCTACTTTGGCTTATGAAATGTATGTTGACCGTATCCAAAAACATATTGGTCAATACCTTGCAGTCCTAAATGGAGCAGATGCTATTATTTTCACAGCAGGTATCGGTGAAAATTCTACTAATGTACGTGAAGATGTTATTTCAGGGATTTCTTGGTTTGGTTGCGATGTAGATCCAGAGAAAAATGTCTTTGGTGCAACCGGAGATATTTCGACAGATGCAGCAAGTGTACGTGTACTGGTAATTCCAACGGATGAAGAATTGGTCATTGCGCGTGACGTTGAACGTTTGAAAAAATAACAGATCAAAAATCGACCTTCAATAATAAAGGTCGATTTTTTTGATCTAGTAGAACTACCATTTAGTCAACGAAACTTCGCCACTATTAAGCCAAATCTTTTCACCCTTGGCTAATTCTATCAGCAGTTGTCCTTGGTCAGAGATGTCACAGGCTTTTCCTGTGACTATTTCTTGATCCTTCTTGAAGGAAATCTCTTTTCCTAAAACGATTGAGCGCTTTTTATAGAGATAGAGGAGTTCATCGGCTTCTGTTTCATAGAAACATTTCCAGATTTCAGCAATCAATTCATTGCGAGTAATGGGAGTATGTTGAGAAAATAAGCTTCCAGCTTTAGTTTGTAGATTCTTAGGAAATTCAGCGATAGAAAAGTTGATCCCAACACCAATAATAACATCTGTGACAAGGCCTGTTTCGACAGAAGTGATGGCTTCGGTTAGAATACCGGCTATTTTTTTCTGATTTAGGTATAAATCATTTACCCATTTAATATCTAAATCAATTAGACAAAGGTTTTTAACAGCCTTATAAATTGCTGCTGCAGTCAGGAGTGTATAGGCTGGCAAATCTAGATAAGAGAGATTGGGCTTGAGGTGGAGAGACATGTAAATTCCACCTTGTTCTGGAGAATAGTAGGGGCGTTGAAATCGACCACGTCCCATAGTTTGGCCTGTTGATAGGTAGAGTGTGTCTCCTTTGGCACCAGCTTCCATGGCCTCCTTAGCATCACTCTGGGTTGATTTGGTGATAGGTTTAAATTGAACTGAGATTGGGCTGTTAGCTTCTATTTCTTGAGGTAAGATTAGGTCACCGTGAAGAAGTTTGTAGCCACGATTTTTGATGCTGTCAATTTCTAAACCTTCCTGCTGGAGGCGTTGGATAGCCTTCCAAACAGAGGTGCGAGAGAGGTTTAATATTTCAGCGATTTTCTCTCCGCTTAAATAATCTGTTTCATGAGCTAAGATTTTGTAAACTTCTTGGTAGGATTTCATACTAGGTCCTTTCTGGAACAACTAGATTTATTGTACCATATTTTTAAAAAAGGATGCGCGTTTTGAGAGATATCTTAGCTCGCTATAAAATTTTACCTAGTTTTTAGTCAGGATGACATGGACAAAGTGGTTTTCAAATCATTTTGAAAAAAATGGTAAAATGTTTTAATAGTTTATTTATCTGAGCTTTTATAGCGCAGAGAGAAAGGATCTGTTGTGAAATCAATAGGTATCATTGAAAAATTGAAAGGCTTATCCAAGCAAGAGCTAGTCTTGCTAGCTGTTATTCTAAGTATTTTCTTGCCTTTTTATATTTTTGTTATTATTTTTATCGCCTACTTAATAGGTCTAATATTTACAGGAGAGATGAAGGGGATATTAAAACGATTATCCCACCATTCTATCTTACTTTTATTTATCGGCTATAGTGGTGTTATCTCTCTTTTAGCTCAAAACCTAATGGGAATGGTAGCAACCCTAGCAATGTTCCTCTTTACTATATTCTTTTACTATTATCAGGCGCATCTCACACCAAAGTTTTTTAGGTTCATGTTGCAGGGAATCTTGTCGCTCAGCATGCTAGCATCAGTTTTTGCAGCTTTAGAGCACTTTCAGATTGTAAAGAAATTTGATTATACTTTCTTATCACCTAAGATGCAGGTCTGGCATCAGAACCGTGCAGAAGTAGCCTTCTTTAATCCTAATTATTATGGGATTATCTGTTGCTTCTGTATTATGATTGGATTTTACCTAATTAGTACGACTCGATTGAGATGGTTGAGAATTTTCTCTCTCATTGCGATCTTTGCGAATTTGTTTGGCTTGAATTTCACCCAAAATAGAACAGCTTTTCCAGCCATTATCTTTGGTGCGATTATTTATCTTTTCACAACCATTAAAAACTGGCGTGCATTCTGGCTCAGTATTGGAGTATTTGGTGTTGGTTTAGCCTTCCTCTTCTCGAGTGATTTGGGAGTTCGAATGGGAACGCTCGATTCGTCTATGGAAGAACGAGTGTCGATCTGGAATGCAGGTATGACCTTATTCAAACAAAACCCTTTCTGGGGTGAGGGGCCCCTAACCTATATGCACTCTTATCCTCGTATTTTTGCTCCTTATCACGAACATGCTCATAGTATTTACATTGATACAATATTGAGTTACGGTGTGGTAGGAACGGTATTATTAGGGATTGCTTCTTCAGACCCAATCCGAAAATTAATCGATATGAGTCAAGAGCCGAGCAAGCGTCCGATTGTTGGTCTTTATCTTTCATTCTTAACAGTAGTAGCAATACATGGAATTTTTGACCTAGCAATCTTCTGGATTCAGTCTGCTTTCATCTTCCTTTTGGTAATGTGTAGTTTGCCATTAAAACATAGTATGATTGGAGAATTTGTTGAATAAACAAAAAGATAGTAGAAATGAGATTTTCTACTATCTTTTTTATTATTGAATAGCTTGAAGTAAATCTTTAGCTTGTTGTTTAAGAGAAGTAGCGACGCTATCTTCAAGAACTAGTTTACCATCTGCCCAGGCAGAATCATTAACACGGGCTGCGGTAAAATCACCGACAACTTGTGTACGGATAAATGGTAGAAGGTCTTTGTAAATCGCAAAGAGTTGATCGTGTCCTGCATTTGCTACAGATGATACTGTAACAATCTTATCTTGAAGAGCAGATGCTCCACGAGTGTCAGATAAGTCAATGGCGCGTGAAAGCCAGTCAAGTAAGTTTTTCACAGTCCCTGGAATTGAGAAATTGTAGACTGGAGAGAAGATCCAGATAGCATCTGCAGCTAGAACAGCTTCGCGAGCCGCTGTAACAGCTGGAAGTGTAGGAACTTCAAGGTCTTGGCTAAAGAGAGGAATGGCTGAGTAGTCAAGGTAACTTACCTCAGTTTTGCCAGCAAGTGCCTTTTCAGCTTCTAGTGCCATTTGGTGGTTGAATGAACCTTCACGAAGTGAACCAACGATAAACAATATTTTTTTAGACATAGGGAGTCTCCTTTTAATTTTAATCTTTTAATCAGAACCACTCTGTTGTTATAATATATGTTACAACACGATAAAAATCATTTGCAAGGGATGTGCTCAGAAAAATAAAAATCAATAGAATCTAAGTTTTTAATTAAAAATGAAGACTGTAGAAAAAGTCTATGAAAAACACGGCTTGAAGTTATGTAATGATATCCTAAAAACGTATTGAAAATCCAGATTCCTCCCCTAACTTCACTTGTAATTCACTAGGATAGATGGTAAAATAGACGAGTGAAAAAGAGACAGAAAAAAAGAAAAAAAATTCCCTATTATTTCAGTACATTATTGGTATAACTTTGTTAACTCTAGTCATCACTTCTTCCTTTCTTTATTTGGTATGGCTCAGCATGAAGCCTTATCGAATTGCAAAGGTTGAAGGAGAGAAGCTAGCTAAGAAGTATGCAAATCTAGAAACGGTTAGCCAGGTTGATATCTTCAATGGGTTAGAAAGCTATTATAGTGTTCTTGGCCAAGATAAGAACCAGAAACCAGTTGCTGTCTTTAATAGAGAAAAATAGCAATAATATTTACGTATATCAACTAGAAAATGGTACTTCTCAAGAAAAAAAGCAGAAGCAGTTGTCAGAGAAAAAGGAGCAACTGAAATCGACAAGATTACTTTCGGACGGTACGCTGAAAAGCCTGTCTGGGAAATCAAGTCCGGAGGAGACTATTATCTGGTAGATTTTGAATCTGGCGCCTTAGTCGAAAAGGAGAAACAATGAAATTATCCAAACGTGTCTTAGAGATGGAAGAAAGCGTTACTCTGGCTAGTGATGCAAGAGCAAAGAAGTTAAAGGCTGAAGGAAAAGACGTTCTTTTCTTGACTTTAGGTCAGCCCGATTTTCATACTCCTGAAAATATTCAGGATGCTGCGGTTGCAGCCATTCGAGATGGTCGCGCGTCTTTCTATACGGTAGCTTCAGGTTTGCCTGAGTTAAAAGCAGCAGTCAATACCTATTTTGAAAGATATTATGGGTATTCTGTAGCAGCTAACGAGGTGACTTTTGCGACTGGTGCCAAGTTTTCCCTCTATACTTTCTTTATGGCTGTGATTAATCCAGGTGATGAGGTAATCATTCCAACACCTTACTGGGTCAGCTATGGGGATCAGGTTAAGATGGCAGAAGGCCTTCCAGTATTTGTCCAAGCCAAGGAAGACAATCACTTTAAAGTAACTGTGGAGCAATTAGAAGCTGCTCGCACAGGTAAGACCAAAGTCTTGGTTCTTAACTCACCATCTAATCCGACTGGGATGATCTATTCTCGTGAGGAATTGTTAGCCATTGGAAATTGGGCTGTTGAACATGATATTCATATCCTGGCCGATGATATTTATGGTCGTTTGGTCTATAACGGGAATGAGTTCGTTCCGATCTCTAGTCTATCAGAAGCTATTCGCAAACAAACTATTGTCATCAATGGAGTGTCTAAGGCCTACGCTATGACAGGATGGCGTGTTGGTTATGCAGTAGGTGATCCAGAAATTATTGCTGCTATGAGCAAATTGACTGGTCAAACGACTTCAAACCTAACCGCTGTTTCACAATACGCAACAATCGAGGCCTTAACTGGGCCACAAGACTCCGTAGAAGCAATGCGTCAGGCTTTCGAGGAACGTCTCAATACCATTTATCCTCTCTTGTGCCAAGTCCCTGGCTTTGAAGTAGTCAAACCGCAAGGAGCTTTCTACCTCTTCCCAAATGTTAAAAAAGCTATGGAGATGAAAGGCTATACAGATGTAACAGCATTTACAACGGCTATTCTTGAGGAAGTTGGTCTGGCCTTGATTACGGGAGCAGGCTTTGGTGCGCCAGAGAATGTCCGTCTCAGCTATGCGACAGACCTAGATACACTCAAAGAAGCTATTCGTCGCTGCACCAATTTATGGAAAAATAAAAATAAAATCTTCGTCGTCTTGACGGAGATTTTTTTAGATAAAACCTGAGATTTTTCTCTGATAGAATCTAGCTATCAGGCATTATTTGTGGTACAATAGTGGGTAATAATGTCTTTAGACAAGTTAAACAAAAAAAGGAAGATAAAACATGACAAAACGTGTAACAATTATCGAAGTAAAAGACTACGTTGGTCAAGAAGTCACTATTGGTGCTTGGGTTGCTAACAAGTCGGGAAAAGGAAAAATTGCCTTCTTGCAATTGCGTGACGGAACTGCCTTTTTCCAAGGTGTAGCTTTCAAACCAAACTTTATCGAGAAATTTGGTGAAGAAGTAGGTCTTGAAAAATTTGAAACTATCAAACACTTGAGCCAAGAAACATCTGTCTTTGTAACAGGGATTGTTAAAGAAGACGAGCGCTCAAAATTTGGTTATGAGTTGGATATTACAGACATCGAAGTCATCGGTGAATCTCAAGACTACCCAATTACTCCAAAAGAACACGGAACAGACTTCTTGATGGATAACCGCCACTTGTGGTTGCGTTCACGCAAACAAGTAGCAGTGATGCAAATCCGTAACGCTATTATCTATGCAACTTATGAGTTCTTTGATAAGAATGGCTTCATGAAATTCGATAGCCCAATCCTTTCAGGAAATGCTGCAGAAGATTCTACAGAACTTTTCGAAACAGACTACTTTGGAACACCAGCTTACTTGAGTCAATCTGGTCAGCTTTATCTTGAAGCAGGTGCTATGGCTCTAGGTCGCGTCTTTGACTTTGGTCCAGTATTCCGTGCAGAGAATCTAAGACTCGCCGTCACTTGACTGAGTTCTGGATGATGGATGCGGAGTACTCATACTTGACACACGACGAGTCACTTGACTTGCAAGAAGCTTATGTTAAAGCGTTGCTTCAAGGTGTTCTTGACCGTGCTCCTCAAGCCTTGGAAACATTAGAACGTGATACAGAGCTCTTGAAACGCTACATTGCTGAGCCATTTAAACGCATTACTTACGACGAAGCCATTGATCTCTTGCAAGAGCATGAAAATGATGCAGATGCTGACTACGAACATCTTGAGCATGGAGATGACTTTGGTTCACCACACGAAACTTGGATTTCAAACCACTTTGGTGTACCAACCTTTGTGATCAACTATCCATCAGACATCAAAGCTTTCTACATGAAACCAGTTCCTGGGAGCCCAGATCGCGTACTTTGTGCAGACTTGCTTGCGCCAGAAGGTTACGGAGAAATTATTGGTGGTTCCATGCGTGAGGAAGACTACGATGCCCTTGTCGCTAAGATGGAATCACTTGGAATGGATCTTACAGAGTACGAATTCTACCTTGACCTTCGTAAATATGGTACAGTACCACACGGTGGATTTGGTATCGGTATCGAGCGTATGGTAACCTTCGCAGCAGGTACAAAACACATCCGTGAAGCTATTCCATTCCCACGTATGTTGCACCGTATCAAACCATAATAACTATAAAAACGCCAGCTGGCGTTTTTACTTTAAATGAAAGAGGTGGAGAAAATGTAGGCAAATCTCAGTAAGTCTTTTAGAAACAATCATAATACATATTGAAAGAGAGAAAACAATGTTTAAAAGAACTTACAAAGGCAATATTCCACTCCTAGCAGGTCTGGAATTTACATCTTATTTTGGAATTACTAGTTTTTGGATTTTATTTTTCATTCAGAATGGTCTTTCCTTGCTTCAAATCGGTCTATTAGAGAGTATCTTTCATGGGACAAGTCTCTTATGTGAAATCCCATCTGGTATGTTGGCCGATCGATTTAGCTACAAGACCAATCTCTATTTGGCTCGCTTGGCCAGTATTGTGTCCTCTATCTTGATCTGTTTGGCCAGGGAAATTTTTGGATCTATGCTCTTGCCATGATGGTCAGTGCTTGGTCTTACAATTTTGACTCGGGAACTAGCACCGCTTTCTTATATGATTCAGCAGTTGAAGCTGGTCAAAAGGAACGTTATCTTCAGATTTCTAGCTTTTTGTCTGGTGTGGCAGAAGTCACCCGAACCCTAGGTACAGTTGTGGCAGGCTTCTTTATTCACGGAGCATTGGCTTGGACCTATCTAATTGCTATTGGATTATCATTTCTTTCTATCATTTTGATTTATTTTATGAAAGAACCAATGGCCAAGAGAGAGAAAAATGAAGTCTTAACCTTTAAAATGATTGTCCAGCAAGTTCGTAAAGAATGGCAGGAAAAACCAGTACTCTTTTACTGGATGCTGACTTATCAGCTAGTAGGGACACTCATGTGCATGTTTTACTTTTATTATCAGCAGAAAATAAGTGACTTAGCAGGATGGCAGGTTTCACTGGTTATGCTTATTGGTAGTGGGTTAAATCTTATAGCGGTTTATGTAGCTAGTCAAATCGGTAAAAAATGGAATAGCAATCGAGTTTTTCCGACTCTTGTTGCACTAACGGGCTTGGCCTTGTTGTTGGTGTTTTCAGGAACCCCCTTTGCTTTTCTTCTTGTATATCTTTTAACCAATACACTTTATGCAGTTTATCAGCCTATCTATTTCAATGACTTACAAGGTTATTTACCTTCCAGTGTAAGAGCAACTATGCTTAGTATCAATTCCATGCTCTTTAGTCTTTCTATGATTGTCATTTTCCCATTGACAGGTTGGTTGATTGATCGTTGGGGTCTTGTAGCTGTCTTTTTAGTTCTAGGTTTTATCTTACTTTTAAGTTATCCTATATTAATAATCGGTCTGACAAGGATGGGCAAGCTATTAAATCAGGACTTAAAAACTGAATAAAGCATGAAACCCCATTTGCCCAAAGAGCCTTCTTGTGATAAAATAACAAGAAGAAAAGGAGAAGAGCATGATTGATGTAGAAGAAATTCTAAGCAAGATGAATCCCAATCAAAAGATCAACTATGACCGTGTCATGCAAAAGATGGTCCAAGTTTGGGAAAAAAATGAAGAAAGACCAACTATTCTCATGCATGTCTGTTGTGCTCCCTGCAGTACCTACACTTTAGAGTACTTGACTAAGTATGCCGATGTGACCATTTATTTTGCTAATTCCAATATCCATCCCAAGGCTGAGTATCACAAGCGTGCTTATGTAACCCAAAAGTTTGTCAGTGATTTTAATGAGCGAACTGGCAATAACGTCCAATACCTAGAAGCACCATACGAACCCAATGAATACCGTAAACTGGTTCGAGGTTTGGAAGAAGAACCTGAAGGTGGCGATCGTTGCAAGGTCTGTTTTGACTATCGTTTGGATAAGACAGCGCAGGTGGCTATGGACTTGGGCTTTGACTACTTTGGCTCAGCCCTGACGATCAGTCCTCACAAAAATTCACAAACCATCAATAGTATTGGGATTGATGTGCAGAAAATATATACTACTCATTATCTTCCGAGTGATTTCAAGAAGAATCAAGGCTACAAACGTTCTGTAGAGATGTGTGAAGAATATGACATCTATCGCCAATGTTACTGTGGCTGTGTCTATGCCGCTCAAGCACAGAATATTGACTTGGTACAGGTCAAGAAGGATGCAACAGCCTTTATGGTAGATAAGGATATCGAGAAAGATTATTCCCATATCAAATTTACCGTTACGAAATTAGATATTTAAACGAAAACCTGCCATATTAGGCAGGTTTTTTGCTAAAATGTACTGGGATAGAAATAGATGGATCAATCTTTAAATTTTGAGTCCGTGTCTTGCGAGACTTCAATAAATCAGTTGATACTTAAGAATTGTGGATAAAAATGATGTTTAGATTAAAAGTGTTTTTTGGAGTCTAGAAGACCAAAAAATAGTTTAATACTGTGGTAAAATTATTCCTTTTTGCATTTATACAACTTATTTTACACTACCTTTATTCTTGTGATATAATGTCAAATTATAGAGTGGAGGTCATTCAGAATGATTGATAAGGTAATTGAACAATATAAAAATCATGATAATCTTGATATTCGAGTAGAATTGCATAAGAAGTATTCAAAAATAAACTGGGATTTAATAATTGGATATTTTCTAACTACCAAATCACTGATGAAGTAAAGGTTCTAGAATTAGGATGTGGTACAGGAGAACTGTGGAAAAAGTAATAGTGATTCTATAGATACAATGAAGCAGTTGGTTGTTACAGATTTTTCTAAAAATATGGTAAAAACAACGAAATCAGTGATTGGAAATAGAGACAATGTCAACTATGAAATAATGGATATTCAAAAGATTTCTTTTGAGAATGAAACCTTTGATATTGTTATTGCTAATATGCTTCTACATCATGTGAATGATATTCCTAAAGCTCTATCTGAGGTGAATAGAGTCTTAAAAACAGGAGGCATTTTTTACTGTGCTACATTTGGTGAAAATGGGGTTGTAGATTATTTGGCAAGTTTATTTAGAGATGAAGTTGATCAAGACTTAGAAAATAAAACGTTTACTTTACAAAATGGTAAAAGGTACCTGAGTAGGTATTTTAACTCTGTCGATACATTACTCTATGATGATGAGTTACAGGTAACTAGAATAGATGACCTAGTTAAATACATCCAATCGTTTAAAGGAATTTCAGAAATAGGTTCACTAGAAGAGGAAATAATACGTAAAAAGATTGGAAAGTGAGTTTAATAATGGTATGTTGATCATTCCTAAAGAATATGGTATGTTTATCGCTCGAAAAGAAAGTTAAGGGAACGAAAGTGTGAAAAAAATTACGGAGAAGCTTTTTCGATATTTTAGAAAAATTAAACGGATATTCTTTAGAGTATGCTGCAGCTGATTCTATATCAAAATCTCAACTCTCTAGATTTGAAAGGGGAGAAAATGAAATTTCTCTCTCAACATTTTTGAATTATTATCAAATATCAATGTTTCGATAGAGAATTTTTGTAATTACTTAGAACATTATAAAAGATCGGAGCTTGATGATTTTTTTGGTTAATTTATCTCCAAATTTTTTTATAGTTTGAATACTAAAGGGTTGGAGGAAATAAAAAAATGAGCAACAAAAAAACTTTTTGAAAAGAGTGGGGAGAAAAACTCATAGAATAAATACAATTATGGTTCAGGGATTATTAAATCAGATAGATTGTAATCATATAGTTAGTAGAGATGATCTAAATTTAGTATATGACTATTTATTCCAGAAGGAACGATGGGAGTCCTATGAGATAACGCTGATTGGTAATTTATATCATCTTTTTGAAATAGATTATATTTACAGGGTCGGAAAAAGAAATACTAGAGCGTACACATTATTACGAAAAAAATCGGCAAGAATAGAAATTTAGTTGTGTCAGCTTGTTTAAATTTTTTTGGTTCTGTTGCCTTGAAAATTTACATCTAGTATATGCAGACTACTTTGAAATGAAATTAAAAAAAAATTATTAAAAAGATGACACAAAAAGTTTTTTTGAAAAATCTACATTCAAATTTATAGAAGGATATAAAATATACCTGACAGAATCTAAAAGAATCTGGAATTAAAGCAAATGCAAAAATGTCATTAAATATTTTTGAGTTTATTGAATCTAAAAAAATATTGCTTTTATATTTTTCAAAGACGATTAAATCAGTTAGTAGATTAAATAACATTTTTCTTCGTTAAGTGATTTTTTTCCAAAAGATTGTTCTAAAGGATTGATGCTATGTAGAAAGACAATACTAAATATTTTTGATACGAAGGTGATTTGTATTTTTTTATACCGATTATCTTCGTATTTTTTTGTATTTAAACGATAGAAGATTGTTCTTAACTTACAAGGAACAAAGAAATTAAAAAAATATCAGTATATCTATTTGTTTTGTATATCACGTGAATTCTGCATAAATCTCTTTCTAGTAATGTATTACAACTCTACTATAGCGGTTTTATTCCTTTTTTGTGTTTACACAACATATTTTACACAACCAAAAAAACAAGGTCAGGAACAAAATCCTGACCTCTGACAACTTTACCGATTCTTTAGTTCTACGTAGCGTTTGTACCAAATGTTGACATAGGCTTCTGAGAAGGGGCCTCGTTCATTGTTAATCCAATCAACAAGAATCTTAACATGCTCTTTCAAAATATAGTCTAAATCATCAGGATAATTCATCTTGCGCTTGTGGCGCTCATACTCTTCAACGTCCAAGAGGCGTTTTTCGCCATCTGTAAAAACTTTAACATCTAAATCATAGTCGATGTATTTTAAAGCTTCTTCGTCTAGATAATAAGGGCTAGCCATATTGCAATAGTAGGAAATCCCATTATCACGAATCATGGCGATGATATTAAACCAATATTTTTTGTGAAAGTAAACAATAGCCGGTTCTCGAGTCACCCAACGACGACCGTCACTTTCGGTAACAAGTGTGTGGTCGTTGACGCCGATAATAGCGTTCTCTGTTGTTTTTAGTACCATGGTGTCTCGCCAAGTACGGTGAAGACTCCCATCATGCTTATAACTTTGAATTGTAATAAAGTCGCCTTCTTTTGGAAGTTTCATAACTAACCAACTTTCTACAATTTATAAGTTTATCGTTTTACTATTGTATCACATTTTTGTTTAAAGTTCTTAGTTTTTTTCATGAAAAAAATTAAAGATATTCTCTGAGAGCGCTGGCTATATCCGAAAAATCGTAGCCTTTTCGTGCTAAAACTTGGGTCAAACGTTGCTTAAGTTCGTATCCTTCATACTTACGCGAATATTTTCGATATTGCTTATCCAACTCTTTAAAGATTAGTTCCTGAACAGTTTCCTCTTCTACCTGGCTATCCAGTTGGTCAAAGGCTGTTTTAGCTTCCGAGTAGGAAAAACCTTTATTGGTTAGGCTTTGGATAATCTTATCTTGTAGAGCGCGAGCAGGCAATTTACCCTGATATTTTTTCAGTAGTTTTTCGGCTGTACGCTCTGCGACTTCCGTCATGTTAAATTCTTGTAAGACATCTTGGATAACGGTCTTAGCAACCCCTTTTTGAGAAATCTTTTGTATCAGCATGTAGCTTCCCTTGTCACCAGATAGCTGATTGGAATTGATGATTGCATAAGCATACTGACGGTCATTGATCCAGTTGTCATCCTTGAGGGCTTGGATGACTTGGGGGATGATTTTCTCATCAATTTCATGCTTGGTAAGATAATCTCGAACCTCTTTTTCAGTACGAGCTTTAAAGGATAAGTGATAGAGGGCCAGATTTTTTCCGTAGGAAAATTGTGCAAAGGTCTGAATTTCTGCAAACTCTTGAGGACTAATTTCCTTATCCTTGGTCAACATAAAGCGAACAATGGTATCCTCGGTAATATAGCAGGTTTGGTCGCTATCAAGTTCTAGCAGATAGAGTCTTTTTTTCTTTTCTAGTTTTGTGATTTTCATGGTTTTCCTTTTATCCAAACGCTTCAAAGGCAGCAACGAGTCGAAGTTTATTTACATCGACCTGTTCTCTACCATAATAGTCAAGAAATAGTTCAGCGTATTTAGGGTCTTTGTAGGTTATAGTTGAGGGACCAAACTGCCCAAAAAGAGATCGATATGTCGGTCACTGAAAATCAGCCAAACCAAGATCAATAAAAGCAAGAGAAGTGGTCAGCATCTTTTAGAATAAAAGTTTCGGTAGACAGGCATCCCCGTGAATAAAGGCATCTGTCTTTAAAAGGTACCCTTGTTCTTGGATGAGTTGGAAGGCCTCTTCGCGACTGTTAATCTGGAATTGGGGTAGGAGCGCCTTGGCATAGAACTCCCCTTTTTTTCATAGTTTTTAAAGGCTCTTTCTTTATAGGCTTTGTAAATGATTTTCTGATGGAAAAATTTTTGTGGGATTTAAGCTGTGAAGCTTTTTAAGAGCCTCTGCCATTGTTCGGCAGATTTTTTTCTGGCTGGTCTAAAAAAGCGAGAGCATCATGACCAATAGCCTCTTTAGTCAGGAGGTAGTCTTTATCTGTAGATAGATAGTGGATGACTGGAGTTCCTATTCCCTCTTGTTCAAACCAACTTGCAATGCTAGCTTCTCGCTCTAAATCTTCCCTTTTGATCTATTTTTCAAATAGTAACCTGAATCAAGATAGAGAACCCTTGCGCCTGAATGAGAAGAGCTGTCAGAAAGAGTTGCTCCCTCTATATAAGTTCGTAATTGCTCAGGAAAATCCAATGGGGAAAAATGAGATATCTTTGTATTCATGGTTTTATTGTAACATATTCTTAAACCATTGAGAAACTACGTGGTATAATAGACTTATGAGTCTTAAAGTCAAACAAAAAATTCCATTAAAAATCAAGCGTATGGGGATAAACGGGGAAGGTATCGGATTTTACCAGAAAACACTCGTTTTTGTCCCAGGCGCCCTCAAGGGTGAAGATATCTATTGTCAGGTGACTTCTGTCAAGCGTAACTACGTTGAGGCTAAACTGCTTGAGGTCAATAAAAAATCTAAATTTCGAGTAGTTCCAGACTGTACTATTTATAATGAGTGTGGAGGCTGTCAAATTATGCACCTACACTATGACAAGCAGTTAGAATTCAAGACAGATCTTCTCCATCAAGCTCTGAAGAAATTTGCCCCTGCTGGCTATGAAAACTTTGAGATTAGACCAACTATTGGCATGCAGAAACCAAAAGTATTATCGGGCTAAACTGCAATTTCAAACACGAAAGTTTAAAGGGTCAAGTCAAGGCAGGTTTGTATGCTCAAAATTCCCATTATTTGGTCGAGTTAAAAGGACTGTCTTGTTCAAGACAAGGAGACACAAGCGATTGCCAATCGCATTGCTGAACTCTTGACCTACCATCAAATTCCGATTACGGATGAACGGAAAATCCTTGGAGTTCGGACCATCATGGTTCGTCGAGCACGGAAAACTGGGCAAGTCCAGATTATCATTGTGACCAATCGTCAATTGAATCTGACTCAATTTGTGAAAGACCTAGTCAAGGATTATCCTGAAGTAGTGACTGTCGCAGTCAATACCAATACTGCTAAAACTAGTGAGATTTATGGGGACAAGACAGAGATTATTTGGGGGTGGGATAGTATACGCGAGGGTGTTCTAGACTATGAGTTTTCTCTTTCACCAAGAGCTTTTTATCAGCTCAATCCTGAACAGACGGAGATTCTATACAGTGAAGCCGTTAAAGCTTTAGACGTGACTGAGGATGACCATCTGATTGATGCTTATTGTGGTGTTGGGACCATAGGTTTTGCCTTTGCTAAAAAGGTTAAAAGTTTGAGAGGGATGGATATTATTCCAGAAGCCATTGAGGATGCCAAAGAAAATGCTAAGCGTATGGGGTATACCAATACCCACTATGAAGCAGGAACTGCAGAAGAAATTATCCCTCGTTGGTACAAGGAAGGCTATCGTGCCGATGCTTTGATAGTAGACCCGCCGCGTACTGGTTTAGATGATAAGCTCTTGGATACCATCGTCAAATACGCTCCTGAAAAGATGGTTTATGTATCCTGTAATGTGTCTACCTTGGCGCGTGATTTAGTCCGTTTGGTTGATGTCTATGACCTACACTATATCCAGTCTGTTGATATGTTTCCACATACGGCTAGAACAGAAGCAGTGGTCAAATTAACGAGGCGTAAGTCAGCTTCCAAATAGAAAGAATAACTGGAAAGTTTTTGAAAAGAAGACTTTTAGTTACAGAGTAAGATTTGCAAGCTCCCTATATTTATGATAAAATAAGTAGAAAATAAAATGAAAAAAGAGGTATGTGAAATGTCACGTAAACCATTTATCGCTGGTAACTGGAAAATGAACAAAAACCCAGAAGAAGCAAAAGCATTCGTTGAAGCTGTAGCATCAAAACTTCCTTCATCAGACCTTGTTGAAGCAGGTATCGCAGCTCCTGCAGTTGACTTGACAACTGTTCTTGCTGCTGCTAAAGGTTCAAACCTTAAAGTTGCTGCTCAAAACTGCTACTTTGAAAATGCAGGTGCTTTCACAGGTGAAACTAGCCCACAAGTTTTGAAAGAAATCGGTACTGACTACGTTGTTATCGGTCACTCAGAACGTCGTGACTACTTCCACGAAACAGACGAAGACATCAACAAAAAAGCAAAAGCAATCTTTGCTAACGGTATGCTTCCAATCATCTGTTGTGGTGAGTCACTTGAAACTTACGAAGCTGGTAAAGCAGCAGAATTCGTAGGTGCTCAAGTTTCAGCTGCTCTTGCTGGATTGACTGCAGAACAAGTCGCTTCAACAGTTATCGCATACGAACCAATCTGGGCTATCGGTACTGGTAAATCAGCTTCACAAGACGACGCACAAAAATGTGTAAAGTTGTTCGTGACGTTGTAGCTGCTGATTTCGGTCAAGAAGTAGCTGATAAAGTACGTGTTCAATACGGTGGTTCAGTAAAACCTGAGAACGTTGCTGAATACATGGCTTGTCCAGACGTTGATGGAGCTCTTGTTGGTGGTGCATCACTTGATCCAGAAAGCTTCTTGGCATTGCTTGACTTTGTAAAATAAGCCTCAAATATCTGAGACAGACAGTTTCCTCTCTTGAGATTATGACTGCCTGTCTTCTTTTTGGTAAAATGGCGTGCGAAAGCACGCTCTTTTCTACGTTTTAGAAGAAAAAGAAAGGAGAATTATGCTTTATATTTGGTCTTATCTCAAGCGCTATCCCAAATGGCTAGTTTTAGACTTCCTTGGAGCTATTTTCTTTGTTATTGTCAATCTGGGTCTACCAACTATTTTGGCTCGTATGATTGACCAAGGAATCAACCAAGGTGACCAGGATAAACTCTATTTTTGGGCTATCATCATGCTGGTTGTTATTGTCCTGGGAACATGTGGGCGGATTGTTCTAGCCTATGCTGCTAGTAAACTGACTACCAATATGGTTAAGGATATGCGAAATGATGTTTATGCTAAATTACAAGAGTATTCTCATCACGAATATGAACAAATTGGTGTGTCTTCACTAGTTACTCGTATTACCAGTGATGCCTTTGTCCTTATGCAGTTTGCAGAACAAACGCTTAAGTTGGGTGTTATCACTCCCATGATGATGCTATCGAGTATTCTCATGATTTTCTTGACCAGTCCTTCACTAGCCTGGATTGTCGCTTTTTCCGTTCCTTTCCTAGCTGTAGTAGTCCTTTATGTGGCAGTGAAAACGCGCCCCTTATCTGAAAAACAACAGAAAACACTGGACAAGATAAACCAATATGTCCGTGAAAATTTGATGGGCTTGCGAGTGATTCGTGCCTTTGCTCGTGAAGACTTCCAAGAAAACCGTTTTCGAAGAGAAAAATGCGATCTATGCGGATAATTCAAATCGTTTGTTCAAATTGACTGGTTTGACAGAACCGCTTTTTGTGCAAATCATTATTGCCATGATTGTAGCTATCGTTTGGTTTGCTCTAGATCCTCTCAAGCAAGGAAGTTTGCAGATTGGGGATTTGGTAGCCTTCATCGAGTATAGTTTCCACGCCCTCTTGTCTTTCCTATTCTTGTCAAACCTCTTTACCATGTATCCACGTACGGCTGTGTCTAGTGAGCGTTTGAAGGAAATCATGGATATGCCTATTTCCATTGATCCAAATGAGGACGGAATTCAAGAAACAGAAACCCATGGTTATCTAGAATTTGATAATGTAACCTTTGCCTATCCTGGAGAAACAGAAAGCCCTGTCTTACACAACATTTCCTTTCACTGCTAAACCGGGAGAAACCATTGCTTTTATCGGCTCAACTGGTTCAGGTAAGTCTACTCTGGTTCAATTGATTCCTCGTTTTCTACGATGTTACACTAGGGAAAAATTAAGGTCGATGGTGTTGATGTTCGAGATTACCGCCTCAAATCACTCCGCCAGAAGATTGGATTTTATTCCCCAGAAGGCCTTGCTCTTTACTGGGACTATCGCAGACAATCTCCGTTACGGGAAAGAAGATGCCAGTCATGAGGACTTGCACCAAGCAGCTGATGTAGCCCAAGCCAAAGACTTTATCGAAAGTCGAGAAGAAGGTTTTGCAACTCATCTGGCTGAAGGGGGAAGCAATCTATCAGGTGGTCAAAAGCAACGCTTGTCGATTGCCCGCGCAGTCATCAAGGGTCCAGATATCTATATCTTTGATGATTCCTTCTCAGCCTTGGACTACCGTACAGATGCTATCTTGCGCCGTCGTCTCAAGGAAGTGACTCAAGATGCTACGGTATTGATTGTTGCGCAACGTGTTGGAACCATTATGGATGCGGACCAGATTATCGTCCTTGATAAGGGCGAAATCGTTGGTCGTGGACGTCATGAAGAATTGATGGAAACCAATGACATCTATCGAGAAATTGCTGAGTCGCAGCTAAAAAATGCGTCTCTGACAGAAGAGTAGGAGGTAAAGGATGAAACAACAATCTAGTCTAGCTCGTCTATGGAGCTATTTAAAAGCCTACCGTTTCTCTGTTTTCTTTGCAGTCTTCTTGAAAATAGTCAGCGTCATAATGAGTGTTATCGAGCCATTCATATTGGGGCTTGCTATCACTGAGTTAACCAGCAACCTCCTTGCCATGGCAAATGGTGTTGCAGGAGCAGGTATTAATACTAGCTATATCGCAGTGATTTTGATGATCTATCTCTTGCGTGGCCTTTTTTATGAGTTGGGTTCTTACTACTCAAACTATTTCATGACCAATGCGGTGCAGTCTATGATACAGGATTTGCGAAATGAAATGAGTGAAAAAATCAACCGCATCCCTGTGTCCTACTTTGATAAGCACCAGTTTGGGGATTTGCTAGGTCGTTTTACCAGTGACGTTGAAACTGTTTCCAATGCTCTTCAACAATCCTTCTTGCAGATTGTTAATGCAGTCTTTACCATTATTTTTGTTATGGGAATGGTCCTCTATCTAAATCTTCAGCTGGCTATCATTGTTATCTTGTCGATTCCAGTGACTTATTTTGGAGCCAAAACAATTCTAAATCGTTCTCAGCCATACTTTAAACAGCAGGCAGCTATATTGGGACGTATGAATGGATTTGTACAGGAAAACTTGACAGGTTTCAATGTTTTAAAACTTTTCGGACGTGAAGAAAGCTCTCAAGAGAGATTTGAAAAGATTACGGATGAATTGCAACAAGTCGGATTTAAGGCGAGCTTTTTTTCAGGTTTGATGATGCCTGCCCTTCATATCGTATCTGATTTAACCTACCTGATTGTTGCAGTATTAGGTGGATTGCAGGTTATTGCAGGACGCTTGACGATTGGTAATATGCAGGCTTTCGTTCAGTATGTGTGGCAAGTCAGCCAGCCGATCCAAAATATCACTCAGTTAGCTGGGCAAATGCAAAGTGCTAAGTCTTCGCTTGATCGTGTCTTCGAAGTTTTAGATGAACAGGAAGAAGTTCAAACTGCTGAAGTAAAAGAACTGGCACCATTGACAGGTCAGGTTAGCTTCAAAAATGTCGATTTCCAATATGTGGAAAACAAACCATTGATTCGCAATTTTAATTTAGATGTTGAACCTGGAGAGATGGTAGCTATCGTTGGACCTACTGGAGCAGGGAAAACAACCTTGATTAACCTTCTCATGCGTTTTTACGATGTGACAGCTGGTGCCATTTTAGTGGATGGCCAAGATATTCGAGACTTATCTCGTCAGGACTATCGTCGCCAGTTTGGGATGGTTCTACAGGATGCCTGGCTCTATGAAGGCAGTATCAAGGAAAATCTTCGCTTTGGAAATCTTGAGGCAACAGATGAAGAAATCGTTGAAGCGGCTAAGGCGGCCAATGTTGACCACTTTATCCGCACCCTTCCTGGTGGCTATAACATGGAAATGAACCAAGAGTCAAGTAATATTTCTCTTGGGCAAAAACAGTTGTTAACTATCGCGCGTGCTCTCTTGGCGGATCCTAAAATCTTAATTTTGGACGAAGCGACCTCATCAGTCGATACTCGTCTAGAACTCTTGATTCAAAAGGCTATGAAACGTTTGATGAAAGGGAGAACAAGCTTTGTCATTGCCCATCGACTTTCGACTATTCAGGAAGCTGACAAAATTTTGGTGCTGAAAGATGGGCAGATTATCGAACAAGGAAATCATGAAAGTCTCCTAGCTGCAAAAGGTTTCTATTATGACCTTTATCAAAGTCAATTTTCTAGTAAAAACAGAGAAAATAGCTAGGGTAAATAGCCACTCATTTTCTTAAATTATCAGTCAATTACAACTTTTTTAATATGGGTTAATTTTCTTGCTTTTGTCTACTAGGAGTAGTATACTGAGGTAGTAATCAATAAATATGGTTACAAAAAAATAATATTTATGAGGTGAGAAAAAAATGGTTGAATTGAAAAAAAGATGCATTAAAAAGATGTAACAACATTATCTAAGACAGCTCCTGAAACGCTAGTAAAAACGAAGGAAGTCTTGAATCAAGCCGTGGCAGACTTGTACGTAGCGCATATCGCTCTTCATCAAGTACACTGGTACATGCGTGGACGTGGTTTTATGGTATGGCATCCTAAGATGGATGAATACATGGATAGCCTTGATGGTTACCTTGATGAAATCAGCGAACGCTTGATCACTCTTGGTGGCAAACCTTACTCTACTTTGACAGAATTCCTTCAACACAGTGAAATCGAAGAAGAAGTTGGAGAGTTCCGTAACGTAGAAGAAAGCTTGGAACGTGTCCTTGAAATTTATCGTTACCTCATCACTCTTTTCCAAAAAGCATTGGATGTAACAGATGAAGAAGGTGATGATGTAACCAATGATATTTTCGTTGGTGCTAAGGCAGACCTTGAAAAAACAGTCTGGATGCTTGCAGCAGAATTAGGACAAACACCTGGTTTGTAAGATACTGTATTTTTCTAAAAATCCGTAGAAGTTTTCTACGGATTTTTTCTATTCAAGAGGGCATTCCAAAACAGTCTTTTTTTGAAGATTTTTGATAAAATAGAACTATCAATGAAAAGGATGAAAGCATGACAAAGAAAATCGTAGCCATTTGGGCTCAAGATGAAAAGGGTGTGATCGGGAAAGAGGATCGTTTGCCATGGCATTTGCCAGCAGAGTTAAAACATTTTAAAGAAACAACCTTGAATCATGCCATTTTAATGGGTCGTGTAACCTTTGATGGGAATGGGGCGACGATTGCTTCCAGGACGTGAAACCTTAATTTTGACGCGCAATCCCGAAGAGTCAATTGAAGGAGCACTGGTTTTCCAAAATGTCGAGGATGTTTTAGACTGGTACCATAACCAGGATAAAAATCTCTATATCCTTGGGGGTAAGCAGATTTTTCAGCTTTTTGAACCTTATCTCGATGAGATTATTGTGACACAAATTCATGCTCAAGTTGAAGGGGATACTTTTTTCCCGGAAGATTTTGACTTGACTGTTTTTGAGACTGTTGCAAGCAAATCTTATTCCAAAGATGAGAAAAAAATTTATGATTTTACCATCGAATATAGAAAGAGAAAAGGAAGTCTAATGGAGCGCAGTATTTTTTTGGATTTTTTTACAGCTCTTTTTGTGTGCTGTCTGTTTTGTAGCTGGAACACACGCTTTTCGTAAAAAGCGCTTTGGACTTGCTACTCTACTTTGGCTTAATGCCTTTACAAACTTGGTGAATAGCATTCATGCTTTTTATATGACCTTATTTTAGAGAGAATGAATAATTAGAACGGAAGGGAATCATGCCTACAAATAGGAAAAATGATATGATGGTTTATTGCTCATTTTGTGGCAAAAGCCAAGAAGAAGTTAAAAAAATAATCGCTGGGAACAACGCCTTTATCTGTAATGAATGTGTGGAGTTGGCCCAGGAAATCATTCGTGAGGAGTTGGCAGAAGAAGTCTTAGCAGACTTGTCTGAAGTACCAAAACCAATCGAACTCTTAAACATCTTGAACCACTATGTGATCGGTCAAGATCGTGCCAAACGTGCCTTGGCAGTGGCTGTATATAACCACTACAAACGCATCAATTTCCATGACACTCGTGAAGAGTCAGAAGATGTGGATTTGCAAAAATCAAACATTTTGATGATTGGCCCAACAGGTTCAGGGAAGACTTTCCTTGCTCAAACTCTTGCTAGAAGTTTGAATGTACCATTTGCTATTGCAGATGCAACAGCTCTTACTGAGGCTGGTTATGTAGGTGAGGACGTGGAGAATATCCTCCTCAAACTCTTGCAAGCTGCTGACTTTAACATCGAACGTGCAGAACGTGGAATTATCTATGTAGATGAGATTGACAAGATTGCCAAGAAGAGCGAGAACGTGTCTATCACACGTGATGTTTCTGGTGAAGGGGTGCAACAAGCCCTTCTCAAGATTATCGAAGGAACTGTAGCCAGCGTACCACCTCAAGGTGGACGCAAACATCCACAACAAGAAATGATTCAAGTGGATACAAAAAATATCCTCTTTATCGTGGGTGGTGCCTTCGATGGCATCGAAGAGATTGTCAAACAGCGTCTAGGTGAAAAAGTGATTGGTTTCGGACAAAACAACAAGGCCATTGACGAAAATAGTTCTTACATGCAAGAAATCATCGCAGAAGATATTCAAAAATTCGGTATTATTCCTGAATTAATTGGACGCTTGCCTGTCTTTGCAGCCTTGGAGCAGTTGACAGTAGATGACTTGGTTCGCATTTTGAAAGAGCCAAGAAATGCCTTGGTTAAACAATACCAGACCTTGCTTTCATATGACGATGTTGAGCTTGAATTTGACGATGAGGCTCTCCAAGAGATTGCTAACAAAGCTATTGAACGTAAGACTGGTGCGCGTGGGCTTCGCTCAATCATCGAAGAAACCATGCTAGATGTTATGTTTGAAGTTCCAAGTCAAGAAAATGTGAAAACAGTCCGTATCACAAAAGAAGCAGTTGATGGAACAGCTAAGCCAATCCTAGAGACAGCCTAGAGGTGACTATGGAAATCAATACACACAATGCTGAGATTTTACTGAGTGCTGCCAATAAGTCCCACTATCCGCAGGATGAACTCCCTGAAATTGCTCTTGCAGGACGCTCAAATGTTGGTAAATCGAGCTTTATCAATACAATGCTTAATCGTAAAAATCTAGCTCGTACCTCTGGAAAGCCAGGGAAAACACAACTACTTAATTTCTTTAATATTGATGATAAGATGCGTTTTGTAGATGTGCCTGGTTATGGTTATGCCCGTGTGTCCAAAAAGGAACGCGAAAAATGGGGACGCATGATTGAGGAGTACTTAACCACTCGAGAAAATCTTCGAGCAGTGGTTAGTCTCGTTGACCTTCGTCATGATCCGTCAGCAGATGATGTACAGATGTACGAATTTCTTAAATATTATGAGATTCCTGTCATCATTGTGGCGACCAAGGCAGACAAGATTCCGCGCGGTAAATGGAACAAGCACGAATCAGCCATTAAAAAGAAATTAAACTTTGATCCAAGTGATGACTTTATCCTCTTTTCATCCGTAACAAAAGCAGGAATGGACCAGGCTTGGGATGCTATTTTAGAAAAATTGTGAGGAATACATATGGCAAAAAAACAATTCATACAGATAAAGCTCCAAAGGCAATCGGACCTTATGTTCAAGGAAAAATCGTTGGGAACCTTTTGTTTGCTAGCGGTCAAGTTCCTTTATCTCCTGAAACTGGAGAAATCGTAGGAGAAACGATCCAAGAACAGACTGAACAAGTTTTGAAAAACATTGGAGCTATTTTGGCAGAAGCAGGCACAGATTTTGACCATGTTGTTAAAACAACTTGTTTCTTGAGCGATATGAACGACTTTGTACCTTTCAATGAGGTATACCAAACAGCCTTTAACAAGGAATTTCCAGCTCGTTCAGCTGTGGAAGTGGCTCGTCTTCCTCGCGATGTAAAAGTCGAAATTGAAGTCATCGCAGAGATTGGATAAGCGAGTTGAAGTTTGGTTCTTCCAAACTTCTTTTGATATAAGGAGACTATGATGACAATGAAACAACTTCACCTGGTGATTGTAACAGGGATGAGTGGTGCAGGGAAACTGTAGCCATTCAATCCTTTGAAGATTTAGGGTATTTTACGATTGATAATATGCCACCAGCTCTCTTGCCAAAGTTTTTGCAGTTGGTAGAGACTAAGGATGACGACCACAAGTTAGCCCTAGTGGTGGATATGCGAAGTCGCTCTTTCTTCTCAGAGATTCAGGCTGTCTTGGATGAATTGGAAAACCAAGATGATCTTGACTTCAAGATTCTCTTTTTGGATGCGGCTGATAAGGAATTGGTAGCACGTTATAAGGAAACTAGAAGAAGTCACCCTCTAGCAGCTGATGGTCGTATCTTGGACGGTATCAAGCTGGAACGTGAACTCTTGGCTCCATTAAAAAACATGAGCCAAAATGTGGTTGACACAACAGAGTTAACTCCTCGTGAACTTCGCAAGACTATTGCAGAGCAATTTTCGGACCAAGAACAAACGCAGTCTTTCCGTATCGAGGTCATGTCATTTGGGTTTAAATACGGCATTCCAATTGATGCCGATTTGGTATTTGATGTTCGCTTTTTACCAAACCCATACTATTTGCCAGAACTTCGTAATCAGACAGGTGAGGACCAGGCAGTTTATGACTATGTCATGAACCATGAAGAATCTGAAGATTTTTACCGTCATTTGTTAGCCTTGGTTGAACCAATCCTACCAGGCTATAAAAAAGAAGGCAAATCAGTCTTAACTATTGCGATTGGTTGTACTGGTGGCCAACACCGAAGTGTTGCTTTTGCCAAGCGTTTAGCGAATGACCTATCTAAAAGTTGGCCTGTAAATGAAAGTCATCGTGATAAAGACCGAAGAAAGGAAACGGTAAACCGTTCATGAGAAAACCCAAAATTACGGTGATTGGTGGAGGAACCGGAATCCCTGTTATTTTAAATAGTCTACGGGAAAAAGACGTCGAAATTGCAGCCATAGTAACCGTTGCGGATGATGGTGGTTCTTCAGGTGAATTGCGTAAGAATATTCAACAGTTGACACCTCCAGGGGATTTACGTAATGTCCTTGTGGCCATGTCAGATATGCCAAAATTCTATGAAAAGGTCTTTCAATACCGTTTTTCAGAGGATGCAGGTGCTTTTGCTGGTCATCCATTAGGAAACATTATCATAGCTGGATTATCTGAAATGCAGGGTTCGACCTATAATGCCATGCAGTTGCTGAGTAAATTCTTCCATACTACAGGAAAGATTTTCCCATCAAGTGATCATCCTTTGACACTCCATGCTGTTTTTAAAGATGGTTCAGAAGTAGCTGGGGAAAGTCACATTGCAGATCATCCAGGTATGATTGACCATGTCTATGTGACAAATACTCTAGATGATAAAAAGCCACAGGCAAGTCGCAGAGTTGTCAATACCATTCTTCAGAGTGATATGATTGTCTTGGGTCCAGGCTCCCTCTTTACTTCGATTTTACCTAATATCGTCATCGAAGAAATCGGTCAGGCTCTTCTAGAGACTAAGGCAGAGATTGCCTATGTCTGCAATATTATGACCCAACGTGGAGAAACGGAGCATTTCTCAGATAGTGATCACGTAGAAGTCTTACATCGTCATTTGGGCCGTCCATTTATCGATACTGTCCTTGTTAACATCGAAAAGGTTCCGAGGGACTATATGGATACCAACCGTTTTGATGAGTATTTGGTGCAGGTTGAGCATGATTTTGAAGGTTTGCGTAAGCAAGTCCCACGTGTCATTTCATCCAACTTTCTACGCTTGGAAAATGGGGGAGCCTTTCACGATGGTGATTTAATCGTAGATGAGCTTATGCGGATCATACAGGTGAGAAAATGAGTTTTACAGTAGCAGTAAAAGAAGAAATTTTAAGTCAGCACCACCTGAGTCGTCATGAATTGTCAGCTATTATCAAGATGTCTGGTAGTATTGGTTTATCGAGCTCTGGTTTGACCTTGTCCGTCATCACAGAAAATGCTAAGTTGGCTCGTCATCTCTATGAATCTTTCTTGCACTTTTACGGCATCAAGTCTGAGATTCGTCACCACCAGAGAAGTAATCTACGGAAAAATCGCGTCTATACTGTATTTACAGATGAGCGTGTTCAAGAACTTTTAGCTGATTTGCGTTTGGCCGATTCTTTCTTTGGCTTGGAAACTGGGATTGATCCAGAGATTTTAGGAGATGAGGAAGCAGGTCGTGCCTATCTCTGTGGGAGCATTTTTTTAGCAAATGGGAGCATTAGAGATCCCTGAGTCAGGCAAATATCAGTTGGAAATTAGTTCGGTTTATGTAGATCACGCCCAAGGGATTGCTTCGCTCTTGCAGCAGTTCTTGCTAGATGCAAAGGTTATCGAACGAAAAAAAGGCGCAGTGACCTATCTTCAGCGAGCTGAAGATATTATGGATTTTCTGATTTTTAGTGGGAGCCATGGAGGCGAGAGATACTTTTGAAGGCGTCAAGATTCTTCGAGAAACTCGGAATGATCTCAATCGTGCTAATAATGCAGAGACAGCAAATATCGCTCGTACGGTTTCTGCGAGTATGAAAACAATCAACAATATCAGTAAAATCAAAGATAGAATTGGCTTGGATAATCTTCCAGCAGATTTGCAGGAAGTAGCACATTTGCGTATTCAACATCCGGACTACTCTATCCAGCAATTGGCAGACAGTTTGACAAATCCACTCACAAAAAGTGGTGTCAATCATCGACTGAGAAAGATTAATAAAATTGCTGATGAACTATAAAACCACGAATTCAAGGATTCGTGGTTTTTTTCTTATAAACTTGTTGAATGTTTTGGTTGTACTTTTTGTTGAGGGTCGATGTAGTTAATGGCATTGTTGACAGCAGTTGGTGCTTCACCAAGACCTGTTGCAATCAAGTCAATCTTACCATCGTAGTAGCAGCAGTCACCGATAGCGTAAATTCCAGCTTGGCTTGATTCTTGCTTGCTATTGACGATAATCTTGTGACGGTTAAGGTCAAGTCCCCAGTTTTTAAGATTACCAACGGATGATTTGAAGCCATAGTTGACAAAGAGGTGGTCTAGTTCAATAGTTTCGGTCTCATCGGATTTGACTTTTGTGATTTCAAGCTTGTCAAGAGTTTTTCCATCTCCAAGAAGTTGACTTGGCACAAATGGTGTTTTGATGCTAACAGATGATTCTTGAAGAGCTTGGACACTATGTTCAAGCGCACGGAAGTTGTCTCGACGGTGAACAAGTGTAGTTGGAGCAATCTTTTCAAAAGCTAAGGCCCAGTCCACAGCAGAGTCTCCTCCACCCAGGATGGTTACTTTCTTGCCAGCATATTGCTGAATGTTAGAAACGTGGTAGTGGATATTTTCATAATTATCAACACCATCCAATTCAAGTGGACGCGGTTTAAAGGCACCTCCACCCATAGCGATAATGACAGCTTTACTACTATGAATACCTTTAGTAGTTGTTATCTTAAAAACATCATTCTCTTTTTCAATGTCAAGAACAGTTTCATTGAGATGTGCTGGTGTATCAAAACCTTTTAGTTGTTCTAAGAGGCGATTAGTTAGTTCTTCACCAGTGAGATTTGGGAAACCTGGGACATCAAGAATTTGTTTTTCAGGATAAAGAATGGCAGGTTGGCCACCTAGTTGTGGAAGAGAGTCGATAATTTGGACTTTGGCTTGACGTAGGTGAGCATAGAATGCGGCAAACAGGCCTACAGGACCACCTCCAACGATGGTAATGTCATAGAGTTGAGACATGGTTTCTCCTTATTTCATTTTTATCATTTTATTCTATCATATTTTCTACCAATTTAAAAATGAGGTAGGGGGAGAAAATTTCCATTAAAAAAATGGTATAATGAAGAGAAGCTTTTTTTGGAGAGGGGACACAGGATGAATTTTTCAGCAATTATCTAATCTTCAATACTGGTCTAGTTTGTTTTCCAGTCCTTGGAGTATTGCGATAAATGTGATTGATATTCTAATCGTCGCTTATATCTTATATCAATTTACAAAATCAATTGCAGGAACCAAGATTATGATTCTGGTTCGAGGCGTTTTAGTTTTTATCTTAGCTCAGATTGCGGCTAATTTTTTAGGCTTGACGACTATTTCCTGGTTGATTAACCAATTGATTACCTATGGAGTTATCGCAGCGGTTGTTATCTTTTCTCCAGAAATTCGGACAGGTTTGGAACGATTAGGTCGAGCTACGGACTTCTTTTCAAATACTCCTATGAGTTCAGAGGAGCAGATGGTACAAGCTTTTGTAAAATCGGTTGAGTATATGAGCCCGCGAAAGATTGGAGCTTTGGTAGCTGTTCAACGTGTGAGAACCTTGCAGGAGTACATCGTTACAGGAATTTCTTTGGATGCTAAGATTTCTGCTGAGTTATTAATTAACATCTTTATCCCTAATACGCCTCTCCATGACGGTGCAGTCATTATCAGTGGAGATCGGATTGCAGTAACTTCTGCCTATTTACCACTGACTGAAAACACAGGTATTTCCAAAGAGTTCGGAACTCGTCACCGTGCAGCCATAGGTTTATCAGAAGTTTCAGATGCCCTTACTTTTGTTGTATCTGAAGAAACTGGAGGTATATCTATCACCTATAACGGTGTCTTCAAACATGATCTAAGTTTGGAAGAATTCGAGGAAGAACTACGTCGTATTCTGATACCTAAGGATGAACAAGAACTAAGCTTAAAAGAACGTCTATTAGGAGGCTGGAATAATGAAAAGAAATAGTCTTTATATCATCTCCTCACTCCTCTTTGCGTGTGTCCTGTTTATCTATGCAACATCAATCAATTATCAAAACAATACCAACGCAAGACAAACTAAAACTGAAACCTATACCAATACAGTAGTCAATGTACCGATTGATATTCAGTATGATAGTGAGCAATATTTTATCAGTGGTTTCAGCTCAGAAGTAACGGTATTTTTGACGGGTTCGAATCGAGTCACCTTGGCTAGTGAGATGCAAGAGAGCACTCGTAAATTTAAAGTGACTGCTGATTTGACCCAGGCTACAGAAGGAACGATTGAAGTTCCCTTGACCATTGAAAATCTTCCAAGTGGTTTGACAGCTGTAGCAACACCACAAAAAATTACAGTCAAGATTGGTAAGAAAGTTACTCGAGATAATGTACCTGTTATCCCTCAAATTGATTCTAGTCAAATTGATGAGAAGATTATAATCGAACGTGTGACTGTTTCTGATGAAAAAGTTTCAGTAACTAGTGATGCGGATACACTATCTAAGATTGATCGGATTGTTGCAGTTTTACCAACGAGTGAACAGATTACAGGGAACTATTCTGGATCAGTTCCTTTGCAAGCTGTTGATAAAAATGGAGCTGTCTTACCAACAGTGATTACACCTTTTGAAACTACTATGAAAGTAACGACCAAAGCTGTAAGAACAACAAGTAGCACAACCACAACAAGTAATACTTCATCTACTGAAAACTCTTCAACGACAGCAGAAGAGACGAAGTCAGAATCTTAAAATAAACATTATACTATAAAAGGAATGATAAAAATGGGTAAATATTTTTGGAACGGACGGAGTCCGTGGAGAAGCAAACGTAGAATTAACGCCAGAATTGGCCTTTAAATTGGGTCGCTTTGGAGGATATGTCCTCAGTCAACATGCGACAGAAGCACCTAAGGTTTTTGTTGGACGCGATACACGTATTTCAGGGGGAATGTTAGAAGCAGCCTTGATTGCTGGTCTCCTTTCAGTGGGAATTCACGTTTATAAGCTTGGTGTACTTGCTACGCCAGCAGTAGCATATTTGGTGAAAACTGAAGGAGCGAGCGCAGGTGTCATGATTTCAGCTAGCCACAACCCAGCCCTTGATAACGGGATTAAATTCTTTGGTGGAGATGGCTTTAAGCTAGACGATGAAAAAGAAGCAGAAATCGAAGCCTTGCTTGACGCCAGTGAAGATACTCTCCCCACGTCCAAGTGCTGAAGGATTAGGTACTGTTGTTGATTACCCAGAAGGATTACGCAAGTATGAAGCCTACCTGGTTTCAACTGGAACAGCTCTTGAAGGGATGAAGGTAGCCTTGGATACTGCAAATGGAGCAGCTTCTACAAGTGCTCGTCAAATTTTTGCAGATTTGGGTGCTCAAATCACTATCATTGGAGAAACTCCAGATGGTTTGAACATTAACTTGAATGTTGGTTCGACTCATCCAGAAGCCTTGCAAGAACTTGTCAAAGAAAGTCAATCTGCTATTGGTTTAGCCTTTGATGGGGACAGCGATCGTTTGATTGCAGTAGATGAAAACGGTGAGATTGTCGACGGTGATAAGATTATGTATATCATCGGTAAATACCTTTCTGAAAAAGGTCAATTGGCACAAAATACAATTGTAACAACAGTTATGTCCAACCTTGGTTTCCATAAAGCCTTGGATCGTGAAGGCATTAATAAAGCTGTTACTGCTGTTGGAGACCGCTATGTCGTTGAAGAAATGAGAAAATCAGGTTACAATCTCGGTGGAGAGCAGTCAGGTCACGTTATCTTGATGGACTACAATACAACTGGTGATGGTCAACTTTCAGCAGTTCAATTGACTAAGATTATGCAAGAAACAGGTAAGAGCTTGTCTCAGCTAGCTTCAGAAGTGACGATTTACCCACAAAAATTGGTTAATATCCGTGTGGAAAACACCATGAAAGACAAAGCCATGGAAGTACCAGCTATCAAGGCTATTATCGATAAGATGGAAGAAGAGATGGCAGGTAACGGACGTATTCTCGTTCGCCCAAGTGGAACTGAGCCACTCTTGCGAGTCATGGCTGAAGCACCAACAACTGAAGAAGTAGATTACTATGTGGATACCATTGCTGAAGTTGTGAAAGCAGAAATCGGAATTTAGGAAAGTTAGCAGAAAATAAGAAAATATGTTACAATGTCAAAGTAAATTGTAACCATGGAGAATATGATGAATTTAAAACGTGAACAAGAATTTGTTAGTCAGTATCACTTTGATGCGCGTAATTTTGAATGGGAAAATGAGAACGGAATTCCTGAAACAAAGGTTGATGTGAACTTCCAACTACTTCAACATGACCAAGAAAATCAGGTGACTTCTCTCGTAGTTGTTTTAAGCTTTATGATTGTCTTTGATAAATTTGTTATCAGTGGTACTATTTCTCAAGTGAACCATGTTGAAGGTCGTATCGTAGATCAACCAAGTGACTTTAGTCAAGAAGAAGTTGAGACGCTTGCTCGTCCTTCTTTGGATATGCTAAACCGTTTGACTTATGAAGTGACGGAAATTGCACTAGACTTACCAGGAATTAATTTGGAGTTTTAAAAGAATGAAATTAGCGGTCATAACAGACTCATCTGCTTTTCTACAAGCGGAAACCTTGCGGAAAGAAGATTTATTTGTGCTTGACATTCCTGTGAATATCGACGGACAGGAGTATGTTGAAGGTGTAAATCTAACCGCTCAAGAATTTTATGAAAAAATGGCTCGTTCATCTGAACTGCCTAAAACAAGTCAACCAAGTATTGCAAAGTTGGATGAAATTTTATCGTCATTAAAAGAAAAAGGGTATACTCATGTTTTGGGTCTCTTTCTATCTTCTGGAATCTCAGGGTTTCACCAGAATATCCAGTATATGACGGATGAGTTTGAAGGTCTAACCATTGCTTTTCCTGATACTCGTATTACAAGTGCCCCTCTAGGTTTCATGGTAGAAAGTGTTTTTCAATGGTCTGAGCAGGGAGATGATTTCCAGTCTATACTAGACAAGTTAACGGAACAGATTGAAAATACTTCTGCCTTTATCATGGTAGATGACCTTGATCATCTGGTTAAAGGTGGTCGTTTATCAAATGGCGCAGCTATTTTAGGGAATCTTCTTAGCATTAAACCAATTCTATATTTCAATGACCAAGGTGTTATCGAAGTTTATGAGAAGGTTCGTACAGAGAAGAAAGCAACAAAACGTTTGGTTGAAATTGTCAAAGAAGTAACAAGTAATGGAAATTATCAGATTACTGTAATTCATGGGAATACTCCTCAAAAAGCAGCAGACTTGCGTCAGCTTTTGTTAGACGGCGGGGTGGCTACAGACATTTCAATTGCAACCTTCGGTAGTGTCATCGGGACTCACCTGGGAGAAGGAAGTATTGCTTTAGGTTATACACCAATTGTCTAGATTGTTTTTACAGGCTTTGTATCTTAAAATTGAACACGGACTATCTGCCTCTTGAAAAAAGATGCCTGTCTTGCCTTTCGTGGAAAGTCAGCGCCATTCCCTATTTTTCATGGGCAGCTAACGTCCTTTGTATCTTAGCAATTGAACACGCCTGGAACTCTGTGTGAAAAAGATAGTTCTTCCAAGGAGTAGCTACTCCTTGATTAGAACTCCTATTTCACTTTGTGTTCTTGCAGGCTTTGTATCTTAAATAGGAGTAAAGATGAGTATTCGAGTGATTATTGCTGGTTTTAAGGGAAGAATGGGCCAATCTGCTTGTCAGATGGTTTTGTCTGATCCTGAACTTGAACTAGTAGCTGTTTTGGATCCTTTTGAGTCTGCATCTGAATGGCAAGGAATTCCAGTATTCAATGATAAAAATGACTTAGCAGGTTTTGATGCCCATGTTTGGGTGGACTTTACTACACCAGCTGTCGCCTATGAGAATACACGCTTTGCTCTTGAAAATGGCTTTGCTCCAGTAGTAGGAACGACAGGTTTTACCAGTCAAGAAATCGAAGAATTAAAAGAATTGTCTCGTTCCAAAGGCTTGGGTGGCTTGATTGCTCCTAACTTTGCCTTGGGTGCTGTCTTACTGATGCAATTTGCAGCACAGGCAGCTAAATACTTCCCAAATGTGGAGATTATTGAACTTCACCATGATAAGAAAAAAGATGCTCCGAGCGGGACAGCAATCAAAACAGCTGAGTTGATGGCTGAAGTTCGTGAGTCTATTCAACAAGGTGCTAGTGATGAGGAGGAACTCATTGCTGGAGCCCGTGGAGCTAACTTTGATGGTATGCGAATCCATTCGGTTCGTTTACCAGGTTTGGTAGCTCATCAAGAGGTCATTTTTGGAAATCAAGGAGAAGGATTGACCCTGCGTCATGACTCCTATGATCGTAGCTCCTTCATGACAGGGGTGAATTTGGGAATCAAAGAAGTTGTCAAGCGTCATGAGCTTGTCTATGGATTAGAACACTTACTATGAAATTAACAAAAATGCCTTCTGAATTTCAGAAGGCTTTACCAGTATTAGAAAAAATTAAAGAAGCAGGATTTGAGGCTTATTTTGTTGGTGGATCCGTTAGGGACGCCCTGCTAAATCGTACCATTCATGATGTGGACATCGCGACGTCCTCCTATCCAGAAGAAACCAAGCAGATTTTTCCACGGACAGCTGATATTGGCATTGAGCATGGAACTGTCTTGGTTTTAGATGGAGATGAAGAGTACGAAGTAACTACTTTTCGAACAGAAGATATTTATGTAGACTATCGTAGACCAAGTTCAGTTTCTTTTGTTCGTTCACTCGAAGAAGATCTCAAACGCCGAGATTTCACAGTTAATGCCTTTGCCTTGGATGAGACAGGGGAAATCGTCGATTTATTTGATGGTCTCAAAGATTTAGAAAATCAGGTTCTGCGAGCTGTCGGTGTTGCTAGTGAACGTTTCAACGAAGACGCGCTACGCATCATGCGTGGCTTTCGTTTCCAAGCTAGTCTTGGTTTTGAACTCGAGCAAGAAACGTTTGAAGCGATGAAGGCCTTAACGCCACTCTTAGATAAAATCTCTGTGGAGCGCACCTTTGTCGAGTTTGATAAGCTTTTACTGGCTCCCTATTGGCAAGTAGGTTTATCATCTATGATTGAGAGTCAAGCTTATGATTATCTTCCAGATATGGTAGGCAGTCAGGAGAAACTCCAGTCTTTGTTTGATTTAGAAAAAGATTTTACTTTTGAATCTTCTGAGCAAGCTTGGGCAACACTTTTATGGGTTTTAGAAGTGGAAGATGCTCAACAATTTTTGAAACATTGGAAGACTTCACGCCAATTCGCCAAGCAGGTACAGGATTTGCTGTCTATTTTGGCTCTCCGAGAAAAAGGGGAGCTTGGTAGACGTGATTGTTACCGTTTTGATTTGGACTTGCTTTTACAGGCTGAAAATCTTCGCAGAGCTCAAGGGAAGGAAGTCAACCCACAAGCAATCACAGAAACCTACGAAAGCTTGACTATTCATGATAAGAAAGAAATGCAAATTAATGGTGGCATTCTCATCAAGGAATATGGCTATCATCCAGGTCCAGAATTAGGAGATGTTTTAGAGGAAATTGAGTACGCTATTGTGGATGGTAATCTAGATAATGAAGTGGAAGCCATTCATGCATACTTAAGGGAGAGAAAATGAGTGATTTTATCGTTGAAAAACTAAGCAAATCAGTTGGTGATAAGACTGTTTTTAAGGATATTTCTTTTATCATCCACGACTTAGATCGTATCGGTCTTATCGGTGTCAATGGAACTGGGAAAACGACCCTTCTAGATGTGCTTTCAGGTGTTTCAGGTTATGATGGCGATATTAGCCCTTTTTCAGCAAAGAGTGATTACAAGATTGGCTACCTGACTCAAAATCCCGATTTTGATGACAGCAAGACTGTCTTGGATACTGTCTTATCAAGTGATTTGAAGGAAATCCAGTTAATACGTGAGTATGAACTGCTCATGCTTAACTATAGTGAGGACAAGCAGGCTCGTTTAGAACGGGTTATGGCGGAGATGGATTCCCTCCAAGCATGGGAAATCGAAAGTCAGGTCAAGACTGTTCTCAGTAAACTAGGCATTCAAGAATTATCAACTCCTGTTGGAGCTTTGTCGGGTGGTCTTCGTAGACGGGTTCAATTGGCGCAAGTGCTTTTAGGAAATCATGATCTCTTGCTTCTTGATGAGCCAACCAACCATCTGGACATTGCGACCATCGAGTGGCTGACACTTTTCTTGAAGAATTCCAAGAAGACCGTCCTCTTCATCACTCACGATCGTTATTTCCTAGATGCTCTTTCTACGCGAATTTTTGAATTGGATAGAGGTGGATTAACAGAGTATCAGGGGAATTACCAAGATTATGTTCGCCTCAAGGCTGAACAGGATGAGCGTGACGCAGCTCTTCTTCACAAAAAGGAACAACTTTACAAACAAGAATTAGCTTGGATGAGACGGCAACCGCAAGCTCGTGCGACCAAGCAACAAGCTCGTATCAATCGATTCCATGACTTGAAAAAGGAAGTCTCAGATACTAGCCTTGAGGCAGACTTGAGCATGAATTTTGAAACTAGCCGTATCGGTAAAAAAGTTATCGAGTTTAAGGATGTTTCCTTTGCCTATGACGATAGACCGATTCTGAAACATTTTAATCTTTTGGTACAAGCCAAAGACCGTATCGGAATCGTCGGGGACAATGGTGTTGGGAAGTCAACCCTTCTTAACCTTATTGCAGGAAGACTTGAAGCGACTGAAGGACAAGTTATCATCGGTGAAACAGTTCGTATCGCTTATTTCTCTCAACAAATCGAAGGTTTAGATGAAAGTAAGCGGGTTATCAATTACCTGCAGGAAGTGGCAGAAGAGGTTAAGACTAGCGGTGGTACTACGACATCCATTGCAGAATTACTAGAACAATTTCTTTTCCCTCGTTCAACACACGGTACCTTGATTGAGAAGCTGTCAGGTGGAGAGAAGAAGCGTCTGTACCTCCTCAAATTACTCCTTGAAAAACCCAATGTGCTTCTCTTAGATGAACCGACAAATGACCTAGACATTGCAACCTTAACGGTTCTAGAAAATTTCTTGCAAGGTTTTGCAGGACCAGTCTTGACAGTTAGTCATGACCGCTATTTCCTTGATAAGGTAGCAACTAAGATTCTTGCTTTTGAAGACGGGACCATCCGTACTTTCTTTGGCCATTATACAGATTATCTAGATGAAAAGGCCTTTGAAGCAGAAGCAGTAACACAAAGTCAAAAAGTTGAGAAGGAAAAAGTCGTCAAAGTTCGTGAAGAGAAAAAACGGATGACCTACCAAGAAAAGCAGGAGTGGGCAAGTATTGAAGGTGACATCGAAGCCTTGGAAAACCGCATCTCTTCTATAGAGGAAGAAATGCTAGCAAATGGTTCTGACTTTGGGAAACTAGCTACCCTTCAAAGAGTTAGACGAGAAAAATGAAGACTTACTGGAAAAATATGAACGCTATGAATATTTAAGTGAGTTAGTATAATGGAAGAAACAATTATTAAATGGAGTAGTAAGAAAATCGTCTTGAGCCTTATTCTTTACCTACTGGAATTGGCTCTTCTACTTTGGATCCTTTCGTTTTTGCTGAGCTATCCCGAAGAAGCACCTGCGGGATTGGTGGCTTTAATTCTCTTTATCGGTTTCTTAATCATCATCGTTGGCTTCATTTTGTATCAACATTTGCGACGGCTTTTTTCTGATAAAGAGTATTTGAAATGTACGGCTCAAGGATTTTCCTATAAACCATATCCAAAGAAAGACTGGCAGTTTTATTCCTGGGGACAGGTAGAAAAGTTTGCTCTCACGAGAATTAAGGGTAGTAGAAATGCAAGGGATTTTTATATGATTGAGGTTCAGTTTTATGACAAGGAACTTTTAAAATCCAACTCTTTCTGGAATCGTCTTCGAAGTAGATTTACAAGTTCAAAACATTCTAACGTTTTGAAAATCCCAATCTATTTGCTGGATGTTGGCTTACCAAAGAGAGTATTTGAAACCATGTCTTACTTTGAGCGAGAGTGGCGCATCCAACAGAATCGTCAACGGAATCAAACTTCTAAAAGCAAAAAGAAGTAAAGATTTCATTGAGCGAGTGAATCTCCGAATTTTATGAAGGGCTGAGGGGCTTTGGAAGGATATTCCAAGGCTTCTTTCTATTTTGCTTTTCTAGGAATTATGGTATAATAGGGAGTAAAAACTTTAAAAGAAAGAAACGCTATGAACTTAAAAGATTACATTGCAAGTATTGAAAATTATCCACAAGAAGGAATTACTTTCCGTGATATCAGCCCATTGATGGCAGATGGAAATGCCTACAGTTATGCTGTTCGTGAAATTGTTCAATATGCTACTGACAAAAAAATTGATATGATCGTAGGACCAGAAGCACGTGGATTTATTGTTGGATGTCCAGTCGCTTTTGAGTTGGGAATTGGTTTTGCTCCTGTACGTAAACCAGGAAAATTGCCACGCGAAGTGATTTCAGCTGACTACGAAAAAGAATATGGTGTTGATACTTTGACTATGCACGCAGATGCTATCAAACCAGGTCAACGTGTTCTTATCGTAGATGACCTCTTGGCAACAGGTGGTACTGTCAAAGCAACCATCGAAATGATTGAAAAACTTGGTGGTATCGTAGCTGGTTGTGCCTTCTTGATTGAGCTTGATGAACTTAAAGGCCGTGAAGCTATCGGAGATTACGATTACAAAGTGCTCATGCATTATTAAAGAAAAAACAGTCCCTAGGGCTGTTTTCTCTTCATTTGATATAAAAATAAGCTATATCTAGTTAGAGAAAAACTATAATTGAAAACTATATCTTCTTACAGTATAATAAAGGGAAAGAGAAACGTCAGCATTTTTCCCCGTTGACGATACCATGTTTACTTGAGTCCAATATGATACAGTAAGGAGATTTCTATGCCGATTCGAATTGATAAAAAATTACCAGCAGTTGAGATTTTACGAACGGAAAATATTTTCGTCATGGATGACCAGAGGGCGGCTCATCAGGATATTCGACCACTGAAAATTCTGATTTTAAACTTGATGCCACTGAAAATGGTTACAGAAACTCAGCTTTTACGCCATTTAGCCAATACTCCTTTGCAGTTAGATATTGAATTTTTATATATGGAAAGTCATCAGTCGAAAACAACTCGTTCTGAGCATATGAAGACTTTTTATAAGACCTTCTCAGAAGTTCAAGACCAGTATTTTGATGGCTTGATTATTACAGGTGCTCCAGTTGAACATCTCCCTTTTGAAGAAGTGGACTATTGGGAGGAATTTACTAAGGTTATCGATTGGTCTAAGACTCATGTCTTTTCAACCCTGTATATTTGCTGGGGAGCACAAGCGGGTCTATACTATCGCTATGGCGTAGATAAATACCAGATGGACCAGAAGCTTTCTGGGATTTATTCTCAAGATGTTTTGAAAGAAGGTCATCTTCTACTGAGAGGTTTTGATGATTTATATGTATCCCCTCATTCTCGCCATACAGAAGTCCACAAAGAAGATATTCTAAACAAAACAAATCTAGAGATTTTAGCATCAGGAGAAGAGGTAGGAGTCTCTATCCTTGCGAGTCGAGATTTGAGAGAAGTTTATAGCTTTGGGCATTTAGAGTATGATCGCGACACGCTTGCAAAAGAATATTTTAGAGATCTAGATGCTGGTTTAGATCCCCATATACCAGAAAATTATTTCAAAAATGATGACATTCATGAACTCCCATGTATGCGTTGGAGTTCATCTGCAGCCCTCTTTTTCAGTAACTGGGTAAATTATGCAGTATACCAAGAAACGCCTTTTGAGTGGAAGAGTGTAGAAGATGATGTGTCTCATTTTGGATACTTATAAGAGGAATTATGACATATTTAGATGCTTTTAAATCAGGGAACTTAGTGTTACCAAGTGACCTGCTCTTACATTACAATCAACTGTTCTCGTCAAGCGATGATTTCTTGGTTTGGCAATTCTTTTACCTACAGAATACAACGGTTTTAGGTGAATTGTCTCCAAGTCAGATTGCTGAAAAAATTGGCAAAAATGTCACTGAAGTCAATCAGGCTATTTCACGATTGACTGAGAAAGGGTTGCTTCAATACCGAACCATTGAACTTAATGGCGAAATAGAAGTAATCTTCGATGCAACTCTTGCCTTGGAGCGCCTAGACCAACTTTTTGAAAAACAAGCTCCAAACCAGGTGCAATCTGCTCCAAATGATTTAAAGAGCTTGGTAGATACTTTCCAACAGGAGCTAGGTCGTCTATTGAGCCCATTTGAAATTGAAGATTTGGAAAAGAGTTTGAAAGAAGACGGAACTAGTGCGGATTTGATAAAAGAAGCCTTACGAGAAGCTGTTTTAAATGGAAAACCAAATTGGAAATATATCCAAGCTATCCTACGAAACTGGCGTCATGAAGGGATTAGGAGTGTAGCCCAGGTAGAAGCGAAACGTCAAGAGAGAGAGGCAACAAACCCTCAAAATGTTCAGGTTTCATCTGATTTTAAAAATGCCATGGATCTTTGGAAAGACTAATATTTAGCAATAAAAAAACTTGCCTATGGCAAGTTTTTTTGTGTTCTTAATAAGTAAGTCCCCAAACACTTACAGAACGTTCAGCAACTGGGAAATCACCATATCCTTCAGCATTAATAGTTACTTGGTCTGAATGGTTGCCAAGCAAATCAACAAAAGTATGATCAGCCCATTCTGGACCTACAAACATGGTTTTGAAATCCCTCTTGAGCGTTTGAGATAAGAACGGCAAGAGGCGATTGGTTGTCAGCTCCAGAACGAACCCAACCGATACAATTAGGGTCATCAAAGTAGTCCGTCTGCTCTCCATAAGCCAAATCTTTTCGGATAGCTAAGAGACAGTCAAGAACTTCTTTAAAATCTTGCTGAGCATATTGACCAGAGATACCGTAGTAGTCTCCGTAAAAGACACATGGAAGCCCTTCTTGACGTAGGAGAATAAGAGCATAGGCTGCTGGTTTAAACCATTCTTCTACAGTAGATTCTAAAGCTTGTCCTTGTTGAGTATCATGGTTTTCGACAAAGGTTACAGCTTTATCTGGTTTGATTTGAACAAGACTATCATTAAAGATGGTACGCAAATCGTAGTCTTCACCAGCCTGGCTTGCTTCAAAGAGATTCATATGGAGGCGGACATCGACTAGGTCGAAGCGTTCTTCGATTTTATCAAGGTATTCTAGGTTGGCATCCTTATCTGGATTCCAGAATTCTCCAAAGACATAGAAGTCTTGTCCATATTTCTCTTTGATGTCACGAATGAAATTACGCATAAAGAAGGAGTCGATATGCTTGACTGCATCTAAACGAAAACCAGCTACGCCAGTCGTTTCCATGAACCAATCAGCCCAATCGTAGATATTTGTATGACTTCTGGATGCTTAAAATCTAAGTCCGCATACATGAGGTAGTCATAGTTACCATTTTCGTTATCGACTAATTCCTCGTGGGCCCACCCCTTATTATCTCCCTGGATAAGGTAGATACCAGACTTCCGTCTTTTGGCATCATAGTCAGTTCCAGTGAAATGGTACCAGTGCCAGTGGAAATCATTGTAGGTGTTTTGTCTTCCATCAAAAGTAAAGTTTGTCCAACCATTGATGGTAAAAGGTTCTCCAAGTTCAATTGTGCGATCTTCTGGGTCGACTTCAATAACCTGGAAGGATTCTAAACGGTCTGCAGCTGCCTTGTGGTTCAAGACGACGTCAGCCATAGGTTGAATCCCATGTGATTTAAGTGTTTGAATAGCCTGAAGATAGTCTTCTTTGAAACCGTACTTGGTACGCACAGTTCCTTTTTGGTCAAATTCACCGAGGTCAAAAAGGTCATAGACACCATAACCGACATCTTTTTCGTTGGTAGCTTTAAAGGCAGGTGGCATCCAGACGTGGCTAATCCCTAGATTTGCAAGGTGCTCAGCATCATCTGTAAGTCGCGTCCAGTGTTGTCCATCGTGGGGAAGGTACCACTCAAAATATTGCATTAGGGTTTGATTTTTCATAGATAGTCCTCATACTTAACAATTTGAGAATCATTTTACCACAAAGCAAGCAAATGCGCAAACGTTTGCGCTACAAAAATAGACCTCAGGATGTGAATGTCTATTTTTACGGTAATAGAATGAAATTTCTCAACACAAATGACCATTCTCATTTAGAAATCATCAAGCAGAAACGAAAAGTTTGGATAGTTCCTATGACATCAATGGAGAAATCACTTTCTACTTTGTGAATTTTCAACAAATTTGATATAATTGTATCTATGAATAAAGTATTCGTCAGTCGGCGTGTCGAAAAAAAGCTCCGCAAAGGTCAGGTTCTTTTGGAAGAAGTTGATTTTCCAGACTTATCTGAAACTGATCAGGAAGTTGAACTTTTCAGCCAAAGCAAAGAATTTTTAGGGAAGGCTTATTTATCCCGACAAAATAAGGGAATTGGCTGGTTTGTATCTAACCAGAATATTTCTTTTAATCAAACCTTCTTTGAAAGTTTGTTTAAGCAAGCCAAACACAAACGTTCTTCCTACTATCAAGATGAGTTGACAACTGCCTTTCGTTTGTTTAATCAAGAAGGTGATGGTTTTGGTGGGATGACGCTGGATCTCTATGGAGATTATGTTGTCTTTTCCTGGTATAACTCCTATATCTATGGAATTCGCCAAGAGATCATTGCAGCCTTCTCTCAGGTATTCCCGGAAGTCTTAGGTGCCTATGAAAAGATTCGCTTTAAAGGTCTAGACTATGAGTCTGCTCATATCTATGGTCAAGAAGCAGCTGAATATTTTACAGTTCTCGAGAATGGAGTCTTGTACCAAGTCTTTATGAATGACGGTCTTATGACAGGAATTTTCTTGGATCAGCATGAAGTTCGTGGGAGCTTAGTTGATGGTTTAGCAATGGGGAAATCCTTGCTCAATATGTTTTCCTATACAGCGGCCTTCTCAGTCGCTGCAGCTATGGGGGGGAGCTAGTGATACAACCTCTGTAGACCTAGCCAAACGTTCAAGAGAACTATCAGAAGCTCATTTTCATGCCAACGGTTTGAGTCTAGACAATCATCGACTGCTTGTCATGGATGTTTTTGAATACTTTAAATATGCTAAAAGAAAAGGTTTAAGCTATGACGTGATTGTTCTGGATCCGCCTAGCTTTGCCCGAAATAAAAAACAAACATTCTCTGTAGCTAAGGATTATCATAAGTTGATTTCCCAAAGTCTAGAGATTTTAAACCCAGGTGGAATCATTATTGCTAGTACCAATGCGGCTAATGTTTCCCGTCAAAAATTTACAGAACAAATCGACAAAGGATTTGCAGGTAGAAAGTATCAGGTCCTTCATAAATATGGACTTCCAGCAGACTTTGTCTACAATGAAAAAGATGAAAGTAGTAATTACCTCAAAGTGATTACCATGAAGGTTAGTAAATGAAATTAATTGTTTCTGTCATGCCAAGAAGTATAGAAGAGGCTCAGGCTATTGATGTTATGCGGTATCATGATGCAGATATCATTGAGTGGAGAGCAGACTTCTTACCCAAGGAAGCTATCTTGCAGGTAGCGCCAGCTATTTTTGAAAAATTTGCAGGTCGTGAGCTTGTTTTCACTTTACGTACTCGTTCCGAGGGTGGTCAAATTGAGCTCTCTTCAGAAGAGTATGTTCAAATGATCAAGGAAGTGGCACAGCTTTATCAACCAGATTATATTGATTTTGAGTATTTTAGCTACAAGGATGTTTTTGATCAGATGTTGGACTTTCCAAATCTCGTCTTGAGCTACCATAACTTCCAAGAGACACCTGAAAATCTAATGGAAATCTTGTCTGAGTTAACAAGTTTAAATCCTAAAGTTGTAAAAATAGCTGTTATGGCTAATACAGAACAAGATGTGTTGGATCTGATGAACTTTACACGTGGCTTTAAAACACTGAATCCTGAACAAGAATATGTAACGATTTCTATGGGAAAAGTGGGCAAGGTCTCTCGTATTACTTCAGATGTGACTGGTTCTAGTTGGTCTTTTGCAAGTCTAGATGAAGCTAGTGCTCCAGGACAAATTTCACTATCTAGCATGAAAAAAATTAGGGAGCTTCTAAATGAAGATTGATGGCTACACACGTTTAGCAGCTGTAGTCGCAAATCCTATCAAACACTCCATTTCTCCCTTTATTCACAATAGCGCTTTTGAAGCAACCAATACCAATGGTGTTTATCTTGCTTGGGAAGTAGATGCGGCTGAACTAGCAGAAACAGTTGCTAATATTCGTCGCTACCAGATGTATGGAATCAATCTTTCCATGCCTTACAAGGAACAAGTGATTCCTTATCTGGACCAGTTGAGCGAAGAGGCTTGTTTAATTGGTGCAGTTAATACAGTTGTGAATCGAGAAGGAACATTAATTGGATATAACACAGATGGCAAGGGATTCTTTAAGAGCTTGCCTTCTTTTAAAATATCAAGGAAAAGAATGATTTTGTTAGGAGCAGGCGGTGCAGCCAAGGCAATTTTGGCACAGGCAATCTTGGATGGAGTGAGTCAGATTGCTGTCTTTGTTCGTTCTTCATCCATGGAAAAAACAAGACCTTACTTAGAAAAAATACAGAATGCGACTGGATTTAGAGTAGATTTATTTGCATTAGAGGATATTCAAGAACTTCAAGACAGCATCACTCAAGCCGACCTCTTGGTCAATGCTACTAGTGTGGGCATGGATGGATCCTCTCAACCGATCCCGACCAGCATCGTTTTACCAGAGAAGCTCTTGGTAGCAGATGTGATTTATCAACCCTTTGAAACTCCATTTCTAAAGTGGGCAAGAAACCAGGGGAATCAATCTATCAATGGCCTTGGCATGCTGCTTTACCAAGCTGCTGAAGCTTTTGAGTTATGGACAGGCAAGGAAATGCCAACAAATCAAATCTGGGAATCACTAAAACAAAAGTACCAATAAATAAAAAGGAGACCTGCTATGAAAATTAGAATAGACCTTCCACATCATCCTTACGATATTCAGATTGAAAAAGGATGCTTGTCTCAAGCAGGAAAATGGTTGCGCGAACTTTGGCAACCACAAAAAGTCGTTATCATTACGGATAACCGTGTGGCTTCACTCTATGCAGAAAAAGGTTAAAATTGAGTTTTGGAGGATGCTGGCTTTCAAGTGGCAGTTTTTGACTTTTTAGAGGGCGAAGAACGAAAAAATCTGACTACAGTTCAAAAAGTCTATGAATTTTTAGTTAAGCAAGGTTTAACTCGTAGTGATGGCATCGTAGCCCTCGGAGGTGGTGTAGTTGGCGATTTGGCTGGTTTTGTGGCTTCAACCTACATGCGAGGAATTCATCTCGTTCAAATTCCAACTAGTTTGACTGCCCAGGTTGATTCCTCTATCGGTGGAAAAACTGGAGTTAACACCCCTTTTGCCAAGAATATGGTGGGAACTTTTGCCCAGCCAGATGGTGTTTTGATTGACCCAACTGTTCTTGAGACCTTGGGTAAGAGAGAGTTGATTGAAGGAATGGGTGAAGTCATCAAGTATGGCCTGATCGAAGATCCTGAGCTTTGGGACCTATTATCTAAAATGGATGGTTCTGTGGAAAGCATTTTGGAACATTCCGAGAGTTTGATTGAGCATTCTTGCCAGGTCAAGCGCAAGATGGTAGTTGAAGATGAGTTGGATAATGGCATTCGTTTATATCTCAACTTTGGTCACACAATTGGTCATGCCATCGAAGCAACTGCTGGTTACGGAAAAGTCATGCACGGGGAGGCAGTAGCTATGGGAATGGTTCAGGTCTCTAAGGTAGCTGAAGAAAAAGGACTCATGCCAGCTGGAATAACCCAGTCTATCCGAGAGATGTGTCAGAAGTTTGGTCTTCCTGTTGACTATGAAAACTGGGACCTTGATAAGCTCTATCAGGCTTTGACTCATGACAAAAAAGCGCGTGGCAATACCATGAAGTTAGTTTTGGTACCAGAACTTGGTTCAGCGATGATTCACCCAGTTTCTCTCGAAGAAATGAAAGATTACTTAGTAAAATAAGGAGAATGTATGAGATATTTAACAGCAGGAGAATCACATGGTCCTCGTCTGACAGCAATTATTGAAGGAATTCCAGCAGGACTGCCTTTGACTGCCGAGGATATCAATGAGGATCTCAAACGTCGCCAGGGTGGATACGGACGTGGTGGTCGTATGAAGATTGAAAGTGACCAAGTTGTCTTTACTTCTGGTGTTCGCCACGGGAAGACGACAGGGGCTCCCATTACCATGGATGTCATTAACAAAGACCATCAAAAATGGCTGGATATCATGTCTGCTGAGGATATTGAGGATAAACTTAAAAGTAAACGAAAAATCACACATCCTCGCCCAGGTCACGCTGACTTGGTAGGAGGTATCAAATACCGCTTTGATGATTTGCGAAATTCCCTGGAACGTTCATCTGCCCGTGAAACGACCATGCGAGTGGCAGTTGGAGCTGTTGCCAAGCGTTTATTGACTGAGATTGATATCGAAATTGCCAACCATGTTGTTGTTTGGTGGCAAGGAAATCGATGTTCCAGAAAACTTAACAGTCGCAGAGATTAAAAAACTAGCTGCCCAGTCAGAAGTTTCTATCGTAAACCAAGAACGTGAGCAGGAGATCAAGGATTATATTGATCAGATTAAACGTGATGGAGATACTATTGGTGGTGTTGTCGAAACAGTTGTCGGTGGTGTTCCGGTTGGTCTGGGTTCTTATGTTCAATGGGATCGCAAACTAGATGCGAGACTAGCTCAAGCAGTTGTTTCAATCAACGCCTTTAAGGGTGTTGAGTTTGGACTTGGTTTTAAAGTAGGTTATCTCAAGGGCAGCCAAGTCATGGATGAAATTCTCTGGTCACCAGAAGATGGCTATACTCGTCGTACTAATAATCTCGGAGGTTTCGAAGGTGGTATGACCAATGGCCAACCGATTATTGTCCGTGGAGTTATGAAGCCAATTCCGACTCTCTACAAGCCGTTGATGAGTGTCGATATTGAAACTCATGAACCTTATAAAGCAACAGTAGAGAGAAGTGATCCTACTGCTCTTCCAGCAGCAGGTGTCGTTATGGAAGCAGTCGTAGCAACGGTTTTGGCTCAAGAAATCTTAGAGAAATTCTCCTCTGATAATCTGGAAGAATTAAAGAAGCTGTTGCAAAACATCGAGAGTATACAAAGAATTATTAAGGAGTTCTTATGGCAAAAACCATCTATATCGCAGGCCTTGGTTTGATTGGTGCTTCCATGGCACTCGGAATCAAGCGGGATCATCCTGATTATGAAATTTTAGGATACAATCGTAGTCAAGCGTCTAGAGATATTGCTTTGGAGCGAGGAATGATTGATCGTGCGACGGATGATTTTGCCAGTTTTGCTCCACTTGCAGACGTCATTATTCTTACCCTGCCAATCAAGCAAACCATTGCCTTTATTAAGGAATTGGTCAACTTGGACTTGAAAGAAGGTGTCATTATTTCTGATGCTGGATCGACCAAGTCAGCTATTGTAACTACAGCTGAAAAATGTTTTGCTGATAAGTCTGTTCGCTTTGTTGGAGCTCATCCCATGGCAGGGAGTCATAAGACAGGAGCGGCTTCTGCCGATGTTAATCTCTTTGAAAATGCCTACTATATCTTCACGCCATCTAGTTTGACAACTTCGGATACGCTTGAAGAAATAAAAGACCTACTTTCAGGACTCCATGCTCGTTTCATTGAAATCGATGCTGAAGAGCATGACCGAGTGACTTCTCAGATTAGCCATTTTCCGCATATCTTAGCATCAGGCCTGATGGAACAAACTGCAAGTTATGCTGAAGAGCATGAAATGGCGCGACGCTTTGCGGCCGGTGGATTTCGAGATATGACTCGGATTGCTGAAAGTGAGCCAGGCATGTGGACTTCTATCCTCTTATCCAATCGGGATACCATTATTGAACGCATCGAGGACTTCAAGGGCCGTTTGGACGATATTGGACAAGCTATCAGTAAGGGTGATGAAAACCAAATCTGGAGCTTTTTCAATCAAGCGCGTGAGCAACGTCAGGCTATGGAAATCCATAAACGTGGTGGTGTAGATAGTTCTTATGACCTTTATGTTGATGTTCCCGATGAGGAAGATGTGATTTTACGCATCTTGGAATTGCTTCGTGGAACTTCTTTGGTCAATATCCATATCAATGAGGAAAACCGTGAGGATGTTCACGGGATTCTGCAAATTTCCTTTAAGAATGCTCAGGATTTAAAACGTGCTGAGCAAGTCATTACAGAAAATACTGACTACACAGTCGTTATTAAATAAGGAGGACAATTATGTCAAATATTTATGATAGTGCAAATGCACTAAGTCGTGGACTACGCGAATTGCCTGAATACAAGGCAGTTAAAGAAGCTAGAGATGCCATCCAAGCGGATGCAGAAGCAAGCAAAATTTTTGCAGATTATATTGCTTTTCAACATGAAATCCAAATCATGGCACAAACTGGTCAAATTCCAGATGCTTCTTTCCAAGAAAAAATGGAAAGTTTTGGCAAGCAGATTCAAGGGAACTCTCTCTTGTCAGAATTCTTTGCCAAACAGCAACAACTTTCGATTTACCTTTCTGATATTGAAAAAATTGTTTTTGAACCAATTTCAGAACTGCTAAAAATAAAAAAAATTATTTTGTATATGATTTATTGGCATTTTTTTCAATCGTATTTTTTTATTATCGGTAACTACTGTGTAAGCTAGAATTATTAGCCCAGACTGTTTAATAATGACTGTGGGAATGATTGTCTATACTAATAAACAAAATGAAAAACAAATTTGAAAGTTTCTAACTATAGAGCTGAGTTAATTGGAGCAGATAAAGATGCAAAGTTTGTACCTAAAATCAATTTAACTGATTAGTCTTGTGGGGGATCTCCTATGAAAAAGTTAATTTTACTCTTAATTATCCCTTTATTCTTTTTTATGCCTCTAGTGGCGGCTAATATGGTTGTTCCAGATCGGCCTTTAAATGGTATATATGATCCTAATGGTTATTTAACCACTAGTGTTGCAGAAACGTTAGAGAGTATGAATGCTGGAAGTGAAACCCAAGTAGGTATTTACATTGTAGATACCCTGGACGGTTCCAGTATCGAAGAGGTAGCCAATGAGGTTGCACGCAAATGGAAAATTGGGAAACAAGATTCTAACAGTGGAATTTTAATCGCTATTGCTATAAAGGATAGGAAGTTTCGTATTGAAACATCCAACGAAGCAGCAATTTGGCTTACTGACTCGAAGGCTCGTTCTTTACTAAATGATTCGAAGCCTTACATGAAAGAAGGGAAATACACTGATGCTCTTAACAGAATTCTAGTAGGTATCTCTAAAGCCGAATCTGGAAAAGCTGAAATCATAAACAAGAAAGAGAATAAGAGTAGTTGGCTTCCAAAAATCGATGAAAAATTATTAAAAAATAATGAAGGGTTTAGTAAGTATTTCGATTACATTCCGTTTCCGATATTGTTCTATCTAATGTTCTTTCTTTTACTAAGTTTAGTAATGTGGTTCAGGTACTTAAAAAGATGTCGCTTTTCTAAGTATGAGTACGAGGGAAAGGGGAAGCTGTATCCAGATTTTCCTGACTTTGTACCTAACGATACGTGGACTGAAGAACGTAAATCTTACTATAAAAAAAATAAGCGTTTAATTAGGTCTCAATATAACTACGCAGGATATAACAAACTCTATCCAGACTCAAAAGGTTTTCTGCCTAATGATACTTGGACTACATTACTGATAGAAGCATACTACGCAGAAGTTGAAAGAAAGCAACAAGATAGGCTGAACCGCTCTCAATACTCTTATAATGGGAAGGGAAAACTCTATCCAAACGATAAAGATTTTGTGAAGAATGCTTCTTGGACTTCCGAGCTCAAAAAAAGCTACTATGCTTCACAAAGGGTACAGTCAAGTTCTTATGGTAGATTAGATTCTTCTACATCTAGATATGATACTGGTAGTTCTAGTTCATCTTGGTCTTCTGATGATTGGGATGGCGGAGGATTTGATGGTGGTGGCTCTTCAGATAGCTGGTAAATTGAAAGTGAAAAAGAATTGCTATTAAAAAGCTTCAGTTGAAATAAATCAAAAAGGTAAAAGTGTATTGAAAAAATATTATTAACTATCATAAAGTCAGGAATTTTTAAGAAATTTCTGACTTTTTATGATAAAATAAGAAAAAGTATTGTCAGTATGAGGGCCGGTATGAAGTTAAAAACAAACGTTAACCATTTGAATGGTAGTATTCGCGTACCTGGGGATAAGTCCATTAGTCATCGCTCGATCATTTTTGGAAGCTTAGCTGAGGGTAAGACTAAGGTTTATGATATCCTACGTGGAGAAGATGTCTTATCAACTATGCAAGTTTTTCGCGATCTCGGCGTTGAGATTGAGGACAAGGACGGTGTCATTACCATTCAAGGTGTTGGCATGGATGGTTTGAAAGCTCCTCAGAATGCTCTAGATATGGGAAATTCTGGGACCTCTATTCGTTTAATTTCAGGTGTCCTTGCTGGTGCAGACTTTGAAGTAGAGATGTTTGGGGATGACAGTCTTTCTAAACGCCCAATGGATCGTGTAACTCTTCCCTTGAAAAAAATGGGAGTTACCATTTCAGGTCAGACAGAGCGAGACTTGCCACCGTTACACTTAAGGGAACGAAAAACTTAAGACCTATTCGATACGAATTGCCAATCGCTTCTGCCCAAGTCAAGTCAGCCTTGATTTTTGCGGCTTTGCAGGCTCAAGGACAGTCAGTCATTATCGAGAAGGAGTGCACTCGTAATCACACAGAAGATATGCTCCAACAATTCGGAGGTGATTTGAGTGTCGATGGTAAGAAAATCACTGTTCAAGGGCCACAGAAACTTAGTGGACAAACGGTTGTCGTACCAGGAGATATTTCTAGTGCAGCCTTTTGGTTAGTAGCAGGTTTGATTGTGCCAAATTCTCGAGTGGTACTTAAGAATGTCGGTATTAATGAAACACGTACAGGTATTATCGATGTTATCCGAGCTATGGGCGGGAAATTAGAGATTACTGATATGGATCCAATTGCCAAATCTGCAACCTTGACTGTTGAAACTTCAGATTTGAAGGGAACAGAGATTGGCGGGGCCTTGATTCCACGTTTAATTGATGAATTGCCGATTATCGCGCTCCTTGCTACCCAAGCTCAAGGTCAAACAGTTATCAAAGATGCAGAAGAACTCAAGGTCAAAGAAACGGATCGTATTCAAGTTGTCGCAGATGCTTTAAATAGCATGGGAGCAACTATTACTCCGACAGCAGACGGCATGATTATCAAAGGGAAATCTGCCCTCCATGGCGCTAGAGTCAATACCTTTGGAGACCATCGAATCGGCATGATGACAGCCATTGCAGCTCTCTTGGTTGCAGATGGAGAAGTTGAATTGGATCGAGCCGAAGCTATTAATACTAGCTACCCAAGCTTCTTTGATGATTTGGAGACTTTGATTCATGGCTAAGGTTTTACTAGGTTTTATGGGTTCAGGAAAAACTACTATTGCTAGAAAGCTGGATTCTGACTTCGTAGATATGGATGCCTTGCTGGAAGACCGACTGGGGATGCCGATTGCTCGTTTCTTTGAAGAAAAAGCAGAAGCAGCCTTCCGTCAGCTAGAAGAAGAGGTCCTAGCTGATTTGCTGAAGACAGATAAAGTTATTTCCACAGGAGGAGGAATAGTCATTTCGCCACGTAATCGTGCCTTGCTCAAGCAAAATCCAGACAATATTTACCTTAAAGCAGATTTTGAGACACTTTACCAGCGAATTTCAGCTGATAAGGACAATCAACGCCCACTATTTTTAAAGAATAGCAAGGAAGGTTTAGCTGCGATTTTTAACGAAAGACAGGCCTGGTATGAGGAAGTAGCTAGTCGAGTTGTAGATGTGGTAAGATTAAGCCCAGAAGAAATTATAGAGGAACTGAGATGAAAATTGCCTATCTAGGTCCTAAAGGATCTTTTTCGCACCATGTGGTGCAAACGGCTTTTCCTCAAGAGGAACTAGAGCCTTTTTCAAATATTACAGACGTTATCAAAGCATATGAACAAGGTTTGGTTGACTATTCAGTAGTGCCAGTTGAAAATTCTATTGAAGGTAGTGTTCATGAGACCTTAGACTATCTTTTCCACCAGGCTCGAATTCAGGCTGTGGCGGAGATTGTGCAGCCAATTCATCAACAGTTGATGGCGGTGCCAGGGCAAGTTAAAATTGAGAAAATCTTTTCTCATCCGCAGGCCTTGGCGCAGGGAAAGAAATTTATCGATGAGCATTATCCAGATGCTCAACTAGAAGTCACTGCCAGTACAGCCTACGCTGCGCGCTATGTTTCCGAGCATCCAGATCAGCCTTTTGCGGCTATTGCCCCCAAAAGTTCGGCTGGAGAATATGGTTTGGAATTAATTGCTCAAGATATTCAAGAAATGGAAGCCAATTTCACGCGCTTTTGGGTGTTAGGTCCCAAGGCACCGCAAATGCCCTTGAATGCAAATGCTAAGAAAATGAGTCTAGCATTGACCTTGCCAGACAATCTTCCAGGAGCTTTATATAAGGCGCTTTCTACCTTTGCTTGGCGCGGGATTGACCTAACTAAGATTGAGAGTCGCCCCCTAAAAACAGCACTAGGTGAGTACTTTTTTATCATTGATGTGGACTACAGAGACAAAGAATTGGTCCATTTTGCTCAAAAAGAATTAGAAACGATTGGGATCCACTATAAAGTACTAGGAGCTTACCCTATCTATACCATACAGGATAAAGGGAAGGAGAAGGAATGACTAGAGAAAATCCTCTGACACACCATGAGAAACTACGTTACGACTATCTATTAAAAATATCCACTATCTAAATGATAAAGAAAAGAGAGAGTTTGCTTTTTTACAAGCTAAGCTGGATGGTCAGCAAGAAGCTCGTTCAGTTGCCGTAGAAGAAGCAGAAAACCAAGACCATACGGAACCTAACACAGGTCTTCCGACTTATACTAATCGAAGTCGTGCTAGTCGACGTAGTAGTCTACCGCAATCAAAAGCTAAGATTTCTAATCAGAAGAAACCAAAGAAAAAAAGAGTCTTTCGCTTTAAACGCATACTTGCTTGGTTAGGAATGCTGTTGCTTTGTGCTGCAGTAGGAATGATTTTCATGTTCTTGAAAGGTTTCCAGTCAGCCAATCCGAATGGCTCAAGCGGGTCGAAAGATGCCAAGGCTGCCCAAGTTGAAGTCTTTAATGGACAGGATACAAGAGATGGTGTCAATATTCTTATCTTAGGAACAGATGGCCGTATTGGACAGAATAGTGCAGAAACACGGACAGATTCTATTATGGTTCTGAATGTAAGTGGTAAAGATAAAAAACTTAAGCTTGTAAGTTTTATGCGTGATAACCTAGTTTATATTGATGGTTATAGCCAAGTTATTAACGGACAAAAACAAACTGACCACAAGTTGAACTTAGCCTACGAATTAGGTGAACAAGAAGGAAAACAAGGTGCTGAAATGGTGCGTAAGGTCCTTAAAGATAATTTTGACCTAGATATCAAATACTATGCTCTTGTAGATTTCCAAGCCTTTGCGACTGCTATTGACACGCTTTTCCCTGACGGGGTGACTATTGATGCTCAATTTTCAACCCTAAATGGAGTTCCAGTTACAGAAGCTACAGTTGGTGATGACTTGCATGCGACAGAAACCGAATCACCTACACAAACTATTAAAGTTGGAACGCAACAAATGAATGGTTCTACTCTTCTCAACTATGCACGTTTCCGCGATGATGATGAAGGGGACTATGGTCGTACTCGTAGACAGCAACAAGTCATGACTGCTGTTTTACAGCAAATTAAAGATCCTACAAAACTTTTCACAGGTTCAGAAGCACTTGGTAAAGTATTCGCCATGACATCTACAAACCTTCCTTATACCTTCTTATTGACCAACGGATTATCCGTCCTTGAAGGAGGTCAGAACGGTATTGAGAGACTTACAGTACCGGAACTTGGAGACTGGGTAGATGACTATGATGTCTATGGAGGCCAGTCACTTCGTATTGACCAAGAAGCCTATCAGAAAAAATTAGCTCAAATGGGATTTAGATGATAAAAACATTAAAATCAAAGCTTGAAATACCCCATTAAATGGGTGCCTCAGGCTTTGATTTTTCACATGGTTAGATGGATTTTTTGACCATTTTTATGGTATAATGAAATGATATAATTCTATAGAAGAGGATGAGAATGAGATGAGTGATTTAAAGGCAATTCAAGCCCGTAGCTTAGAGATGGCTGAATATTTTGTCGCCTTTTGTAAAGAACATGACTTGCTCTGTTATTTGTGTGGTGGTGGAGCAATTGGAGCTTTACGAAATAAAGGTTTTATCCCTTGGGATGATGATTTGGACTTCTTTATGCCACGAAAGGACTATGAAAAATTAGCAGAGTTATGGCTTCAATATGCGGATGAGCGTTACTTCCTGTCAAAGAGTTCTAAAGACTATGTAGACCGTAACCTCTTTATCACCATTCGTGATAAGGAGACGACTTGTATCAAGCCTTATCAACAAGATTTGGATCTTCCCCACGGCTTGGCTTTGGATGTTCTTCCCTTGGACTACTACCCTAAAAATCCAGCAGAGCGCAAGAAACAGGTCCACTGGGCTTTGATTTATTCTCTATTTTGTGCACAAACCATTCCAGAAAAACATGGAGCTCTCATGAAGTGGGGTAGTACAATTTTATTAGGGTTGACTCCTAAATCGCTTCGCTATCGTATCTGGAAAAAGGCTGAGAAAGAAATGACCAAGTATGGACCAGCCGAAAGTGATGGCATTACAGAATTATGTTCAGGGCCAGGATACATGAAGAAAAAGTATCCAATTCAGGCCTTTGAAGACAACATCTTCCTACCTTTCGAAGGAACAGAAATGCCTATTCCGGTCGGCTATGATGCTTATCTTAGCACAGCTTTTGGTGACTATATGACACCACCGCCTGCAGACAAGCAAGTCCCTCACCACGATGCCATAATAGCAGATATGGATAAGAGCTATACAGAATATAAGGGAGAATAAAATGCAAGAAAAAATTAGTATCATTGTTCCTGTATACAACGTAGAAAATTATCTTGAACGATGTGTTGAGTCGATTTATAAAGCAGACTTATACCAATTTTGAATTGCTTCTTATTAATGATGGTTCGACAGACCAGAGTGGTGACTTGTGTGATCAGCTGGCTTCTAAAATATGAGAATATCAAGGTTTTTCATCTGGAGAATGCTGGAGTCTCCAATGCTAGAAATGTAGGTATTCAAAACTCAACCGGAGAATGGATAACTTTTGTTGATAGTGATGATTTTATTACGCCAGATTATTTGGAAACTTTGATAAGTGCAGTAAGATCAGATATTTCTGTTGGTTTCTCAGTTGCTCGTTTGCATCATGTAAAAAATGGACAAGTGACAGATTTGCCTGATTTTTCAGGTCAAGAGTCAGTATGGTCTGCTGAGCAAACCATGAAAGAACTTTTGATGACTACTCGAACTTCTTTTTTCCCTGTTGCAAAATTATTTAATAAGCAATTGATTGAAAATTTTAGATTCAGTACAGATTATCATTTAGCAGAAGATGCTCTATTCTTAACAGAAGTTTTACTTGAAACAAAATGTACTAGTGTTTTTTTATAGATAAACCAATATACTATTATGATCATAGAGAGGAAGTGCAACTACATCTGTGAATAATCATGTTTTTTTGATACTATAGAAGTATATAAAATCATTATTCCTAAAGTTTATCAATGTTTTCCTCAATTAAAACCCGAATTAGTAAATAGAGAATCTTGGTCTTATATTACAGTGTACGATAAAATAATCTTCACAGATTCAACAGAATATAAAAAAGAGAAAACTCAATTGAGAAAGTGGATAGTTAGTCATATCTCGGAAATATTGAGAGATCCTTATTTTTACTAGTTTTGCGGAAAAATAGCCATTTTGTCACTAGGAATTTCTCCATGGATTTATAGACAAATTGTAGGCTTGAATAAATAATGTCATTAAAGGAGTTGAAGATGAATTTTTTTCAAAAATGAATGAATGCTTTGAAAAAAATCAAAACTGTGGATTTCATATCTTTTTGTTTTTCATTTCGATTTTTAAGCATGAGTTCGTTAATTTATAAAAGTCACCAAATCCGATTTATAAGGGGCTTTTCAGCAGTTGTTGTTCTGTCAATTTGTTTAACTTTATTTTTTAATTGGAAACGAATAGAGATAGATAAGAAGTTTCTTACCCTATTTGGTCTTTTTAGTGGGCAGTCACTTTTTATCAGCGCTCATTAATAGATCTGGACACCTGCTCGGAAATATGGTTGAAATTTTCTTTATGCTGGCTTATGTTTTATTATTTACCATGGTAAAACCTGATCAGCTAAGGAAGTTATTAGGTATGATTGCAGGAACCATACAGATTGTCTCATTTGCTTCGGCTATATTTGCTTTTTGCTTTATTACTTTTCAAGAGTTTTAATTCTATTTCAGATTGGAGAGAACTCTTATTATTACGGAGTAATGAATGGCCGATTATGGGGACTTGTTAACCCTAACGCCAGTGCGATTTTCTCATACATTAGTATAGTTTTTGCTATGTATTTAATACATAAGGGAAGCAAATACTCTGTTTATCTTAAAATTAATAATGTCGTTCAGTTAGTTTATTTTGCAACCATGCAAAGTAGGGGAGCTCTTTTATCAGTTCTTCTAATGCTAGTATTCTATTGTATTTTTGTCACTAGGGGAAGATTTGCCAAAAAATGGCTAACTTTTTTAGTAGCTAGTATCTTACTAACAGGTAGCAATATTGGTATTAGTTATTTAACATCGGTATATATTTCAGCGGCCAAGGCAACTATAATTGACTTAAATAAAGGTGAATCTTATTCTGAAACTGATTCGGATGTTGCTAAGAAAAATGGGGAGCTTCACTTGATTGAAACAACTCCAAGTGGACGTACGTATATTTGGAAAAATGCAATCAAAATGGGACGTGCAAAACCTCTATTTGGTTATGGTGTTCGAAACGTATCAGATTATTACATAAAATATTTTAGTAAATTTGAAATTAAAAACTCACTTATTGGAGGTAATTTCCACAATATCTTTGTTACCATTTTTGTGAGTTCCGGATTCTTGGGCCTCTTTTCTTTCATACTTATCATTGTTTATGTAGGTTTTCGCTTTGTTTCTTACTTGATTAAATCCAAGAAAAATACTGAAAAAAACTGATTATGATTCTATTCTTTGGAATCTTATTTGGTCAGTTGTTTGAGAGCCAAATTATGTATTCAACCAACTTCATCAACATCATTTTTTGGTTAGTTGTGGGATATGGTCTAATGATTTGTGAAAAAGAAAAAAATATTCGTTACAAAGAAGTAACTGATATTTCTGAAATTCAACAAATGGAGTTAGGAATCATGGAGTATATCCATGAAGTGTGTCATAAAATTGGTGTCAAATACTTCTTGTCCTATGGTAGTTTAATTGGTGCAGTTCGTCATAAAGGTTTTATTCCTTGGGACGATGACATGGATATTTGTATGCTTCGTGATGATTATGAAAAACTGCAAGATTATATGATTGCACATCCAGACGAGCGCTATGAATTAATGTCTTATAAAAATAATGTCAATTATGTCTATCCTTTTATGAAAGTTCAAGACAATCATACCTATTTGGTTGAAGAAGATGTTCGAATTGATTCAGATATGGGGATTTATGTTGATATCTTTCCTGTAGATGGATATGAAGATGATCAGGCATTTAAAGATAAGATGACTAAGATCATTAAAAAGCGTCAATTAAGTTGCTACACTTTTTAAAGGAATTACGAATAGTAAAAGTGTAGTAAATTCAATTATCCGCTATATTTCTGTTATTATCTTTTATTTCACTAACACAAATAAGTATGTTTCCCAGATTGATGAATTGGCTAAATCTAGAAAAGTAGAAGATTATGAATTGGTGGACTATGTTGTCTATAAAGATATGAATAAGCCCGTTTGGAAACGTGAGTGGTTAGAACAAGTTGAAGCTGGTAGCTTTGAAGGTAAGAAATTTATGATTCCAAAACATTATCATGAAGTTTTAACTTCAGATTATGGAAATTATATGCAGTTACCACCAGTTGAGCAACAAGTTTCGCATCATGACTTCAAATTGTGGAAGATTACTGAAAATCAATAGATTATTATTTAAACAAAGAAGTAGAGATTAGGAGCGATAAATAATGTCTGAAAAAATCTTAAGCCTTGAAGAAATCAAGCAAATTGAGCTTGGAATTCTAGAATACTTACACCAAGTTTGTAAAAAACACGACATCAAATATTTTATCGATTTTGGCACTTTATTAGGTGCAGTTCGTCATAAAGGTTTTATTCCTTGGGATGATGATACAGACATTTCTTTAGCTAGAGATGAATTTGAAAAGTTATATGCAGTTCTAAAAAATGATAACCACCCATACTATAAGCTGATTTCTTTTAGAGAAACCAAGGGATATCCATATAGTTATATGCGAGTTTACGATATTCGAACACGGAGAGATTCGAATCTTTTAGATTCAAGTGTTGTTCTTGGAACTTGTGTAGATGTCTTCCCGTATGATGGTCTTGTTACAGATGAACAAGATCGTAAGAAAATGAAGCTCTATAAGCAATTAATTCGTCTATCGTCGTTAAACTTTAAGGGAATTAAATATGAAAACGGAGGAATTAAAAATCTTCCTCGTTATATTGCATCAGCAATATTTAGATTTACTTCTCCTCAATTATGGAATCAAAAACTTGAACAACTTGCATTAAAATACAGTGTTGAAAATTCTACAGACTTAGTTTGTTCAACTTATGACTCTTACTATCCAGCTGGTATTAAAAAAGAATGGTTGTATGATACAATTGATATGTCGTATGAAAATCTAATTCTAAAAGTACCAAGAAGATACCATGAGATTCTTGTCTATGAGTTTGGTGAAGATTATATGACCCCACCCCCTGTTGACCAACAGACACCAGGGAATGAAAATAATTATTGGATTGATTAATGAAAGAGTATATAAAAAAGAGAAAGTTGAATGCCTTATGAAAACTATGAAAAAATCAATATTACTTAGTGCCTTGATCTTATCAGCATCAATAATTCAAGCACAAACAGTGAATGCAGATACTATTTCAACAGGTTCAGGGAATCGTATCCACTTTATCAATACAAAAGCTAACTCTGGAAGTGATGCTATTTTACTAGAAAGTAATGGCCACTATGCTTTGATTGATATGGGAGAGGATTATGATTTTCCGGATGGAACGGATACACGTTATCCAAATCGATGGGGAATTTCTATTAACAATTATCAAGTTTTGGAAGATCGGTTGATTCGCCATCTTGATCAATTAGGTGTCAAGAAATTAGACTTTATACTAGGGACTCATGTTCATAGTGACCATATAGGTGGAGCAGATGAAATTCTTAATCGCTATCAAGTCGATAAATTCTATTTGAAAAAATATTCGGATCAACGAATTACAAGTACTTGGGGATTGTGGGATAACCTCTTCAATTATGATAATGCTCTTCGTGCTGCACAGAATAAGGGAGTTACACTTATTCAAGACATAAAAGATGAAGATAGCAAGTTCAAATTTGGTGACATGGATATTCAGCTTTATAATTATAAAAATGAATATGATTCTGATGGGAACTTAAAGAGAGTTCTTGATGATAATTCCAATTCAATTGTAGCAGTAGTAACTGTAGCAGGAAAAAGAATTTATCTTGGTGGTGACTTAGATAACGCTGAGGGAGCAGAAGATAAGCTAGGGTCCTGTGATTGGCAAAAGTAGATATGATGAAATGGAATCATCACTATGATGCTAAAGTTTCTAATACAATTGACTTCATTAATCATCTTTCCCCTAGTATGGTCATTCAAACAACTGGAGGTGACATTAATGTTGCTTCAACGAGAGATTATCTCCAAAAGAAAAATATTCAAGTGATTCACGCATCTAGCCAAACTCAGGATGCAACTGTATTTGATATTAGTGATAAAGGCTTTACAAATGTTTCAGGAGATTTTCCGAATATTCCTACTGTTGATGAGAAATGGTATCAAGAAGATGGTTACTGGAAGTATCGTTTAAAAGATGGTCAGATGGCTATCGGTTGGCAAGATATTGCTGGTGCTACATATTTCTTTAACGGAAAAGGTCAAATGCAGAGTGGTCGTTGGCTCCGTATCACTGACGAATGGAATGGAGAACCAAAATTTAATGACTACTATCTAAACAATGATGGTAAAATGCAGAAGGGTGGTTGGTTCAATCATGATAATACTTGGTACTACATCCAGTCAAACGGTGCAAGACGATATGATCAGCTAGCTGAAATCGGTGGGCAGAAGTACCTCTTTGATAAAGATGGTAAAATGCTTACTGGCTCACAAGTCTTTAATGGTAAGAAAATGTTCTTTGCAAGTAGTGGGGCATTACAGTCAGATGAGACAGGCTCTGGATGGCAAAAAATTGAATCGAACTGGTACTACTTTGATGAAGAAGGAAAACAAATAGTTGGTAAAAAGGAAATCAATGGAGTAACCTACTACTTTGATAATAAGGGAGTTATGCAAACCGGTTGGATCTCGATTGAAGGGCATTGGAGCTATTTTGCAAGTTCCGGAGCAATGAAAACAGGCTGGATCAAGGATAAAGATACTTGGTATTACTTGGATAAAGAAGGTGTTATGCTAACTGGCCTACAAGAGATTGAAGGAACTCGTTATTATCTAAATGCAAGTGGAGCCATGCAAACAGGTTGGAAGTGGTTCGATAATCATTATAGCTACTTCACAAGCAGTGGAGCAATGAAGACAGGTTGGCTCAAAGATAAGGGTCTTTGGTACTATCTAGATAAAGAAGGTATCATGCAAACTGGCCTACAAGAAATTGAAGGTGCTCGCTATTATCTAAATGCAAGTGGGGCTATGCAAACAGGTTGGAAATGGTTTGATAATCATTATAGTTACTTCACAAGTAGTGGAGCAATGAAGACAGGCTGGCTCAAAGAAAACGATCTTTGGTATTATCTAGATAAAGAAGGTATCATGCAAACAGGCCTTCAAGAAATCGAAGGTACTCGCTACTATCTAAATGCAAGTGGAGCTATGCAAACGGGCTGGAAGTGGTTCGATGACTCATACAGATTCTTTACAAATAGTGGAGCGATGAAGACAGGTTGGCTCAAAGAAAATGGACTTTGGTACTATCTAGACAAGGATGGTATCATGCAAACAGGCCTTCAAGAGATAAATGGGGCACGCTATTACCTCAATGCAAGTGGTGCCATGGAAACTGGCTGGAAACAACTGAATGGTAACTGGTACTATTTCCAAACAAATGGTTCTCTCCTAAGAAATGGAACAAGTCCTGACGGGTACAAGCTCAATGCAGATGGAATTTGGACGACTGTTACAACCGAGGAAACAACTCAGGAACAAACTGTGGCAAAAAGTCAGGGGCATATTTTCGAAACAACAGAAGTTGAGAGAACTCAACAAACAGAAAGCTTATCTGTTACATCTGAGGAAAAAAATTAATCTACTGAACCTAAAACACAAGCGAGCTAAGAATAGAATTAAGTTTCTAACTGATTTTTAATTAATTTTTTCTACAATAAAAACACCTATAAAGCTTAAGCTTTATAGGTGTTTTGTTAACTTCGCTTGATTTTTGCACGAACTAGATCTAGTGCATAGTGAAGGGTTTTATCCTTAATGATAAAGAGAGCGAAAGCATAATAAATAGCACATCCGGCAATTGTAGCTACTACCATACTGAGCATAGCCATATTCACTGTGTATGAATGAACTTGGAAGAGAATTTTACAGATATAGTAAATTGGAATAAAGCCTAATGACACAATTGTGTAGCGAGCTAATGTTCCAAAAATTTCTTTCAAATCCAAGAGTTTATGTTTCTGAATAAAGCGGATTTCAAGTAGAACCACAATTGCCTCAGCAATAATCGTTGTCCCGATGTAGTAGGCAGGAGTAAAGATGTTGTTGAAAAGGAGTAGAGAGTTTAGGATGACATTGACACCGCCCCCGATAAAGTAGAAAGCTGTTAATCGGTTTTCATGGTCATTGATAAAGATAATTTGCTTTCCAAGGATTAATTCGATAGCCCAGATAATGGTTCGAAAGGCAAAGACGCTTGTTACAATTCCTGCTTCTATATATTTCTCAGAAGAGTAAATAACAGTCGCATAGGTTCCTAAAACCATGATTCCGATACTAGTCGGAATCATGAGGAAGAAAAAGAGAGATGCACCTTGGTTGACCAGATACTTATAAGAATGAAAATCTTTTTTTCCTAAGTAGTAACCAAGTCGAGGAATGCTGACATTGATAGCTCCACTCAGGACACTAGCAATCAGCATAACAATACTTGAAGCAATTGTGTAGTAGGAGATGTAATTCTCATCAGGTCCTTTGGTGATGAACATACGGTCTAGCAAGGTGTAGAGCATATTGGCATTTGCTAGAAGCAACATGGTCAGAAGTGGCTTAGATGCTTTGATGAGTTCAATAACTTCGATCTTGACAAAGGAAACTTCTCGTTTAATCCATAGGAAGCTGAGTAGATAGTTGATAATGGTTGTTGCACTCATGATTGTAGCATAAGGAACAATATCATCAGGTGTCCTAACGAAAGCGAAGATAGCGACTAACATTCCAATACGAATCACGAGTGTTTTATAAAGGATAAAAGAATAATTCTCATAGGCTTCATTCATCCATTCGATATTCAGAAATTGGAAGAGAGCTTGGATTCCAAGGATATAGTAAAGAATTTTTAGATTGACAATACTAGTATCAAAATAAATAAAGAGGAAATAGATAGCTGTTGTTACAACTGAAGTAATGAGCGAAATATAGAACAACTTAGAAAAAGACATAATTAATCTTATTTTTTTGTCATCCTTTACTTTTACTAATTGCTCGAATCCCATAATTGTAAATCCCAAAAGGCAGCTAGTGGAATGACAAAAGCTTGCCCAGGTGTTAGCTGTGTTAAAGTAGCCGTAATTTGATTTACTAAGAATCCGTGTTAGATAGGGATTAGTAATCAGGGGAAAAACGATGTTTAAAATATTGACCAGCAAGCTAGCCAAAGCATTAACTTTTATATTTTTCATGAAACTTTCTTTCTTACATTCTAAAATAGATACTAGTATTATATCACATTCCAACGCCATTCTTTTGATAAAATCATTTAAATCTTGTATAATAGATAGAACTGAAAGTATGAGGTTACGAACTATGAAAATGAAACAAATCAGTGATACGACTTTGAAATCACCATGTCTTTAGAAGATTTGATGGATCGTGGAATGGAAATCGCAGACTTTCTCGTTCCACAAGAAAAAACAGAAGAGTTCTTCTATGCCATTCTGGATGAGTTAGAGATGCCAGACAGTTTCTTGGATACAGGTATGCTTAGCTTCCGAGTGACACCGAAACCTGATAAGGTGGATGTCTTTGTGACCAAGTCTAAGATTGACCAAAACTTGGATTTTGAAGATTTGGCAGATCTTCCTGATATGGATGAACTAGCAAAAATGTCTCCAGATGAATTTTTGAAAACGTTGGAAAAAACCATGGCCGAGAAAACTAAAGAAGACATTGAAGCTATCCAATCTCTAGAGCAGGTTGAAAAAGAGGAAGAAGCGGCGATTGATGAAATTGCTGAGGTGGATGAAGGGAAAAGAGAACCTTATATCTACTACATCCTACGTTTTGACGACTTAACTAGTTTGGTTTCTTTTGCAAAAACAGTCGATTATCAAATGGAGACTTCAGAACTTTACAAGATGAACGACCAATACTATCTAACAGTCTTGGTTGATGTAGAAGATCATCCAAGTCTTTATCCGGCTTGGTTATTGGCTCGCATGCGTGAATTTGCAGATGATAGTGATATCAGCCGTTCAGTTCTCCAAGAATACGGTCAAATCATCATCAATCACGATGCCGTCCAAGGACTCCAAAAAGTTTGAAGTATTTGAAAAAAGACAGAGAATTAGAATTCTCTGTTTTTTTCGTTTTAGATGTGGATTTAATTAGGTTTAGACTATACAATAATTTTTGTAAACTCAATTGAGGTACTATAGATAAATACTTTCTATCACGTCACTTAGCTTGCTAAAATAATGAAAAAACGATATCATAGAAGGAAGTAAGCGAGGTAAAGTATGGACCAAGGACATTTACAAAAAGAGGTAGAGGAAATCCTAGAAGATGTGTTGGCAAAGGCTTCTCTCCATGAGGGAGCTCTCTTTGTTTTGGGCTTATCTTCCAGTGAGGTGATAGGAGGACACATCGGGAAAGCCTCTAGTCAAGAAATTGGGGAATTAACTGTTAAAAGAATCTTAGAAATCTTATCAGCCCGAGGAATCCACCTAGCAGTTCAGGGATGTGAACATGTCAATCGGGCCTTGGTAGTAGAACGAGAGGTTGCAATCAAATACAATCTTGAGATTGTTAGTGTTCTTCCGACACTGAACGCTGGAGGATCAGGTCAATTGGCGGCTTTTCGCTATATGAAAGACCCAGTTGAGGTCGAATTTATCAAAGCTGATGCAGGACTCGATATTGGAGATACGGCTATAGGGATGCATATCAAGCATGTTCAAGTACCGATACGTCCAGTTTTGAGATCAATCGGCCAAGCCCACGTAACTGCCCTCGCTAGTCGTCCAAACTGATTGGAGGGGCACGTGCTCAATATCCACAAGATGCTATTAGGAAATCGTAAAATGGAAAAGAAACAAGTTGAAAAGGTTATAAAATATTCTATTAGAAAGTTCTCTGTTGGAGTCGGTTCTGCTGTCATCGGGGCCTTGCTTTTTGGTGCTAACAGTCTCTTGCTTGATCAAGTAGCAGCTAATGAAGTTTGTGAGCCAAATCAGGTACACTATCGCTATTTGGCAGAGCAAGAGTTGACAGAAGCTGAAAAAGCCCTTATTCATAGAGAGATTCCGTCGAATTTAGAACAAGATGATATTGTTTATCTTGTTTATAGAAAAAAAGAAGTTGGAAGCCAGCTGTTACCAAGTACTGGAAGTAAAGAGCTAGGTCTCGTTGGTTTTGGCTTTGCGACAGCTGCATTAGCTGTACTAGTGTTCTCTAAGAAGCGACCTAATAAGATAGCAGGTATTCTTTTTATTGGTGCACTTGGAGGTAGCTACTTCATTCCTCAGACTATTCAAGCTTTTGAAAATCAAATTCTTTTATCTTATAACCAAACAATTTCTGCTTGTAGTCAAGAAGATTTAGCCAATGGAGTTATTCAAATTGATGGATATGACTACATTGGTTACTTCAAAGAAGCTGATTTGAAAGTTTCAATGCCTGAAAATAATCAAGATAATAACTTGATTACAGATAAAGTGACACAAGAAGCTCGTGAAGGCGAATCACTTGTTCAACCAGAGCTTCCAACCTACAGCGAAGAGACTACAACTACAGCAACACAGGGAGAAACTCAAGGAAGCGAATCTCTCGTTCAGCCAGAACCTCCTGTTCATACAAGTGAAGAAACAACAGAGAGCACCCAAGAAGAAGCTCCTATTGGTGAATCCCCTGTCAAACCAGAGTCTCCAGCCCAACCAGAGAATAGTACAGCTAAGGGTACTCAAGAAGAAGGTCATGTAGGCGAATCTCCAATCCAACCGGAATTACCAGCCTATACAGGAGAAGTAACAGCCAAGGGCACTCAAGAAGAAGGTCATGTAGGCGAATCTCTTGTCCAGGAAGAACTTCCAGCCTATACAGGAGAAGTAACAGCCAAGGGTACTCAGGAAGAAGGTCATGTAGGCGAATCTCTAATCCAACCGGAATTACCAGCCTATACAGGAGAAGTAACAGCCAAGGGTACTCAGGAAGAAGGTCATGTAGGCGAATCTCTAATCCAACCGGAACTCCCAGCCTATACAGATGAAGTAACAGCTAAGGGCACTCAAGAAGAAGGACACGAAGGTGAACCTCTCATTCAACCGAGCTTGCCAGAATACAATGTGACTGAGTCAACTGTGACTGAAACAGAAACTGTTACAATTCCATATTCTACAGAATACCTATCGGATTCTAATCGCTATACAGACGAAGAAAGTGTTGTTCAAAAGGGTGAAGTTGGTAGTCAACTCATACATCGTGTCTATAAAACTGTAGATGGGGAGAAAGTTGGCGAAGCTATCACCACTAGTACGGAAGTTGTTAAAGCTCCTGTAGCTGAAAAAATCAGTCGCGGAACCAAAGCAATTGAAGGCCAAACCGAAGAAGTTTCTGTTGAAGAAGTTCCTTTTAAAACGATAACGGAACAAGATTCTAGTCTACTCAAGGGGAACTGAAACAGTTGCTCAGGTTGGTAAGAATGGTAAGAAGAAAATTACTAAAGTCTACAAGACTATCAAGGGTGTGAAAACTGCAGATGCACCTACTGTTTCAGAAGAAGTTCTTGAACAGGCACAAGACCACATTATCAAAAAAGGTACTAAGGAATTAGAAAAACCTACTCTAACATTAACTAAAGTTGATACAGAAGAATTGAATCGAAGTGCAAATGCAACTTATAGCCTTAAAAAACCAGATGGAGTGACTATCAAATCTATTCAAGCAGTGTTGAAAAAAGGCGATCAAGTTATTAAGACATTTGCTATTTCAGAGTCTAATCTTGCGACAGCTTTAGCTGATTTAGATTATTACAAGGATTATACACTTGCAACGACCATGGTGTATGATCGTGGTAATGGTGACGAGGAAGAAGTTCTTAAGGAAGAACCATTGAGAATCGACCTTAAAAAAGTTGAAGTCAAAAATATTAAGGAAACAAGCTTAATCAGTGTGGATGACCAAGGTAATGAGACCGATAGTAGTCTCTTGTCCGAGAAACCATCGAATGTTAAGCCATACTACTTAAAAGTTACGACTTACGATAACAAGGTTACGAAACTAGCTGTTGATAAAATCGAAGAAGTTACTGTAGATGGAGATAAACTATACAAGGTAACTGCAAAAGCACCAGATTTGATTCAACGTACTGCAGAAAATCGTTTCACTGAAGAGTATGTACACTATTTGCTTAAACCAAAAGCTCATGAAGGTGATGTGTATTACGACTTTTATGAACTTGTAAAAGCTATGCAAGCAAATCCTACTGGTACCTTTAAGCTTGGTAGCAATATGAATGCTAATAATGTACCAGCTGCTGGTAAATCTTATGTAACCAATGCCTTTAAAGGTTCATTGGGAAGTACTGATGGTAATAAATTTGCTATTCATAATATCACTAGACCATTATTTGGAAACATTGAAGGTGGATCTGTCAAGGATCTCTTACTAGAAAATGTCAATATTGATATGCCTGGAGTTGATCGAGTAGCTCCAATTGCTAATGTCATCAAAAACAATGCAACTATCGAAAATGTCAAAGTAACAGGAAGTGTTGTTGGTAATAATGATGTAGCTGGTATTATCAATAAAATTGATGGTAGTGGAAAAGTAAGTAATGTTGCCTTTATTGGTAAACTTCACGCTGCAGGCAATAGAGGAGGCTATTTAGCTGGTATCCTTGGTGAAAACTGGAAGGGTGTCGTTGAGAAAGCCTATGTTGATGCTGAAATCACTGGTAACAAAGCAAAAGCTGCAGGTCTAGTCTATTCATCTCAAAATGGTGCTAATAACTACACGGTTGGTAAAGAAGGGGTCCTTAGAAATTCAGTTGCTAAAGGTTCTATCGAACTAAAAGAAGCTGTTCAATCTGGTGGATTGTTGGGTACCAACTGGGCCTTAGGTACTATTGAAGACAACATCACTATGATGAAAGTCAAAACAGGTGAGATGGTATTTGGTCACTCAGATATTGATGCTGACGATTACTTCACCTATTCAAGAACCAAACGTAATTATAGTGTTGATGGCGTGAGTGAAGGTAAAAAATCCTTTAACAATTCACGTAAAATTCCAAGTATCTCACTGGCTGAAGCTGAGAAGAAAATTGAAGCAATGGGAATCACTGCTGATAAATTTACCAGCAGCAAACCTATTGAAGACAAGCTTAATAACAGTCTAAACAAAGACGATCAGTACAAAGCAATTGATAGTTATGATGCGAATCGTGAGCTAGCTTACCGTAATATCGCAAAACTTCAACCTTTCTATAATAAAGAGTGGATTGTAGACCAAGGTAATAAATTAGCTGCAGGAAGTCCTCTCTTGACTAAAGAAGTATTGTCTGTAACTGCTATGAAAGGCAATACCTTTGTGACGGAATTAGCTGATGCTGATCATATTATGATCCACTATGCAGATAAGACAAAAGATATCTTTACCATTTCACCTAAAGATTCAAAAGTGAAACAAGTGAAAGAGTATGGTATTGCAGAACTTGGTGAAGTTGTTTATACTCCGAATATGGTTGACAAGGACCGTAGTGATCTCATCAATGCTATTGTTGAAATTGAGTCCTGTGGAATTACAATCTGACCCAATCTACACGCACCTTGGTAGAACTGGTCCAAACAAAGTTAATGCTATTAAGAACCTTTATCTTGAAGAAACCTTCAAAGAAGTTAAGGATAATCTTACTAAATTTGTGAAACAGTTGGTTGAAAATGAGGATCATCAATTAAACACAGATGAAGCTGCTAAACGTGCTTTGATCAAGAAAATTGATGATAACAAGGCAGCGGTTCTTTTGGGTCTCTCTTACCTCAACCGCTATTATGGAGTGAAGTTTGATGATGTCAATCTTAAGCAGCTCATGTTGTTCAAGCCAGACTTCTATGGGAAGAATGTCGATGTTTTAGACCGCTTGATCGAAATTGGTTCAAAAGAAGACTACATCAAAGGGACTCGTACCCATGATGCTTTCCGAGAAGTAGTTGCTAAGCATACTCGCTCTGGAAATCTCAATGATTTCTTGCAATACAACATGGAACTCTTCACAAAAGAGACAGACTTGAACGATTGGTTCATCAAAGCAACCAAAGACAATGTCTATATTGTCGAGCCTGAGACAACCAATCCAGCATTCGCATCTGCTAAGCATAGAGCCTATGAGGGCTTAAACAATGATGTTCACGGTAAAATGATTTTACCACTCTTGAACTTAAAAGATGCCCATATGTTCTTGATTTCAACATATAATACCATGGCCTACAGTTCATTTGAAAAGTATGGTAAGAACACTGAAGCAGAGCGTAATGCCTTCAAAGCTGAAATTGATAAGGTTGCTAAAGGACAACAGAATTACCTAGATTTCTGGTCACGTCTATCTCTAGATAAAGTACGTAATCAGCTCTTGAAGAGCAATAATATGGTTCCAACACCTGTACTGGACAACCAGAATTATAAAGGCATTAGTACTGATCGTTATGGCCATACAAACAGTGGTAAAGATGTGGCGCCTATCCGTGAATTGTATGGACCTACAGACCGTTACCATGCGACTGATTGGCGTATGGGAGCTGTGGCTCGCGTTTATGCGAATCCATATAAGGATGATTCTGTCTTCTTTATGGTGACGGACATGATTAGTGATTTTGGGGTATCTGCCTTTACTCATGAAACAACTCACGTCAATGACCGTATGGTCTACTTGGGTGGCTCAAGACACCGTGAAGGAACAGATCTTGAAGCATTTGCTCAAGGAATGTTACAAACTCCGTCAGTATCAAATCCAAATGGTGAGTACAAAGCCCTAGGTCTCAACATGGCTTATGAACGTCCAAACGATGGAAATCAATGGTATAACACTAATCCAAATGACCTTAAATCACGTGACGAAATTGATCGTTACATGAAGGGCTATAATGATACGCTCATGCTTCTGGATTATCTTGAAGGAGAAGCTGTCCTCAATAAAGCAAATCAAGATTTAAACAATGCTTGGTTCAAGAAGGTCGATAAGCAATACCGAGGAAATAACACCAAGAACCAATTCGACAAGGTTCGACCTTTAAGTGATGATGAAAAAGCTATTCCTTTACGCACAGTAGATGACTTAATTACGAATAACTTCATGACCAACCGTGGTCCAGGTAATAGAGTTTATAATCCATCTGACTTTGATTCTGCTTATGTGAATGTTCCAATGATGACTGGTATCTATGGTGGTAATACAAGTGAAGGTGCTCCAGGAGCGATGTCATTTAAACACAATACTTTCAGAATCTGGGGTTACTATGGCTACGAAAAAGGCTTCCTGAACTATGCTTCTAACATGCTAAAAGCTGAATCTAAAAAAGCTGGTAAAGATACTCTAGGTGATGACTTCATCATTAACAAGATTTCTGAAGGAAAATTCAACAACCTTGAAGAATGGAAGAAAGCTTACTTCAATGAAGTTGTAACAAGTGCCAAAAATGGAATTCAGTCTATTGAAATTGATGGTAAAACATACAATAGTTATGAAGACTTGAAACGAGCATTTGCTGAAGCAGTTGATAAAGATAAGGCTACTCTAAGTAATGGTTCTGTCAAATTTGACAACACCGTATCACTTAAAGAAAAACTCTTTAAGAAACTTCTTCAACAAACAGATAGCTTTAAAACTTCTATCTTTAAATAATCAATTGACTCTCACCTGCTTAGCAGGTGGGAGTTTTTTGTGCAAGAAAAGATGCCTTATTTTCTAAGCAGATTTCAAGTATTTTTAGGATGCTAGGTATATAATAGAGCTATAATACAATATCTATATTCATATGATGAGTGAGAAAGGTGATGAAGATGAAAAAATGGCAAACATCTGTATTGGTCTGTGCTAGTTTGCTTTGTCTATCGGCTTGTAAAAACCAGTCAGCAAACCAGGCTGATAATCAGAGTGGAGACAAACAAGGGCAAGTTAGCTCTCAAATGGCAAAACAAGGGGAAGAAGTTCCAGACTTTGAGCTCACTGGAGTTGATGGAAAAACGTATCGTCTATCAGATTACAAAGGCAAAAAAGTCTATCTCAAATTTTGGGCATCTTGGTGCTCTATTTGTCTAGCCAGCCTCCCTGATACCGATGAACTGGCAAAAGAAGCTGGCGATGACTATGTCATCTTGACAGTGGTTTCTCCTGGTCAAAAAGGGGAACAAGCAGAAGAAGCCTTCCAAAAATGGTATCAAGGATTGGACTATAAAAATCTCCCTGTCCTTCTAGACCCTTCGGGAAAACTCTTAGCAAGTTACGGAGTCCGTTCTTATCCGACTCAGGCCTTTATCGATAAAGAAGGCAAACTAGTTAAGACCCAGCCAGGTTTTATGGACAAAGAAACTATTTTAAAGACTTTAAAAAGTATAGATTAGAGGCTCATCATGAATGATAAATTAAAAATAATTGTATTCATAGGAATCATCATTTGCGTTATTATCGGATTTTTATTTCTTTGGGAAAAAAGAAGCGCAAGCTACACAGATACCACTCAAATCGAGAAGGCAGCAGTTAGTCAAGGACAAAAAGTCAAGAAAAAAACTGAGCCAAGTAAAGATGCTGACCTACATGAAATTTATCTAGCGGGAGGCTGTTTCTGGGGAGTTGAAGAGTATTTTTCAAGAGTAGCAGGTGTGACAGATGCTGTTTCTGGCTATGCGAATGGTAGAGGAGAAACAACCCAGTATGAATTGATCGGCCAAACAGGCCATGCTGAGACAGTTCATGTGACCTACGATGCCAATCAAATTTCTTTAAAAGAAATCTTGCTCCATTATTTCCGCATTATCAATCCAACTAGTAAAAATAAGCAGGGAAATGATGTGGGAACTCAGTACAGAACAGGAGTCTACTATACAGATGAGAAAGATTTAGAAGTCATCAATCAAGTTTTTGATCAAGTTGCTCAGAAGTATGACCAGCCTCTAGTGGTTGAAAAGGAAGCCTTATCTAATTTTATCGTGGCTGAGGACTACCACCAAAACTATCTCCAGAAAAATCCAAATGGATATTGCCATATCAATGTCAATCAAGCAGCCTATCCGGTCATTGATGCGAGTAAATATCCAAAACCGAGTGACGATGAATTGAAAAAACTCCTCTCTCCTGAAGAGTATGCAGTGACTCAAAATAGTCAAACAGAACGGGCCTTTTCAAATCGTTACTGGGATAAGTTTGAAGCAGGAATTTATGTGGATGTGGCAACTGGAGAACCACTCTTTTCTTCGAAAGATAAATTTGAATCGGGTTGTGGTTGGCCAAGTTTTACCCAGCCTATCAGTCCAGATGTTGCGACCTACAAGGAAGACAAGTCTTATAATATGGTCAGAACAGAAGTCAGAAGCCGAACTGGTGATTCCCACTTAGGACATGTCTTTACAGATGGACCTCAAGACAAGGGAGGGCTTCGCTATTGTATTAACAGCCTGTCTATCCGTTTTATTCCAAAGGATCAAATGAAAGAAAAGGGTTATGCTTATTTGTTAGATTATGTTGAGTAAGTTTTCTCAACCATATTAGTTAAAAAGCCAGATCTCCTGTTTGGGGTCTGGCTTTTATGGTATACTTAGGATATGCATAGAAAAACAGTGATTGATTTTAGGACTTTGGGCGAGAGATACACCTTTACCAAACCTATCAAAGAGTTAAAAACCAGAGATTTAGCAGAAGTGACAGACTTACTGGCACAAGTGGAAAGCTACCAAGAACAGGGCTATTATGTGGTGGGTTATGTCAGCTATGAGGCTGCACCTGCTTTTGATGAGAAGTTAGCGGTTCACGAGGGTCCCTTGTTAGGAGAGTATCTCCTCTATTTCACTATTCATGATAGTGTAGAAAAATCCAGTATCCCTCTGACTTATGAGGAGGTGGATTTGCCATCAGACTGGCAGGAAGTAACATCTCCAGAGGCCTATGAAATGGCGATTACGCAAATTCACCATCATTTAAGACAAGGAGATACCTATCAGGTCAATTATACTGTCCAACTCAAGCAGGAGTTGTCTACCAATCCTTTTGCTATCTATAATCGTATGGTGGTGGAGCAGGAAGCGGGATATAATGCTTACGTAGAGCATGATGATATGGCAGTGATTTCCATGAGTCCAGAACTCTTTTTTGAGCAAAATGGTCGTGAGTTGACGACTCGTCCTATGAAGGGGACGACTAAACGTGGTCTGACTGACGATGAAGACTTGAAAGAGGCCACTTGGCTGGAACAGGATCCCAAAAATCGTTCAGAAAACATGATGATAGTAGACCTCTTGCGAAATGATATGAATCGTATTTCTGAGGTTGGTAGTGAGCATGTGGAGCATTTATGCCAAGTAGAGCAGTATTCTACAGTGTGGCAGATGACTTCGACTATCAAGAGTCAGTTACGACCGGATGTTGATCTAGTAGAAATCTTCCGTTCGCTCTTTCCATGTGGCTCCATCACAGGAGCTCCCAAGATAGCGACCATGGAAATTATCAAAAACTTGGAACCGCAAGCTAGAGGAGTTTACTGTGGAACTGTTGGCCTCCTACTTCCCAATGGACGACGGATTTCAATGTAGCTATTCGAACTATTCAACTGCATGGAGGGCAAGCTATCTATGGTGTCGGAGGTGGCATCACTTGGGATAGTACTTGGGAGTCAGAATACCGTGAAGTCCATCAAAAGGCAGCTGTTCTTTACCGAAAACAACCTCGTTTTCAATTGATTACGACAGGGAAAATCAGCCAGAAAAAATTGCTCTTTGAAAAGCAACATCTAGAAAGATTGAAAAAGGCTAGTCGTTATTTTGCCTTTCCATTTGACCAAGAAGTTTTGAAACAAAAAATAGAGAAGGAGTACCAGTCTTGTGGCGTCCATCAAGATTATCGGATACGAATCAGTCTCAGCAAATCTGGAGAGATTGAAATTGAACGACAAGTATTGACAACGCTTAGCTCTAGTTTTTGTCAGGCCAAGCTTTGTCAGCAAGAAGCTGATTTGGAGCAGGCCTTTACCTACTTTAAGACGACACACCGACCACATTTGACAGTGGGAGAGCAGGAAATCATCTATCACACTGCTGATGGAAAATTGCTTGAAACCTCTATTGGGAATCTGGTCTTAAAAATGAATGGTAAGCTCTATACCCCACCTAGCACGCTTGGCATTTTACCAGGGATTTATCGTCAACACTTGCTTGAGTGCAGGCAGACAGAAGAAAAGGTTTTAACCATAGGAGATTTGAAACAGGCAGAAGCCATCTATGCTTGTAATGCAGTGAGAGGTTTGTATGAGTTATCATTGTAGGAGAACTAAATGAAACTAATATTTTTACATGGACTAGGTCAGTCAGCGGAGAGTTGGCAAGAAGTGCAAGAATTGTTTGCAGATTATCCCTCTGAAGCCCTTGACTTATTCCCTACTGGAGTTGCTAGCTATGAAGAAGCCAAGGAGCGCATTTATCAGCACTTATCAAAGGAGACAGAACCTTTTGTCCTAATCGGTTTGTCCTTAGGGGCTGCACTTGCATTAGAGTTGTCAAGTTACGATTTGCCAAATCTTCAGGCCTTGGTTTTATCAGGTTGTCCATTGAAACTGGCAGGCAATATTCCTTTTTATTGTCAAATACTGATATTTAAACTACTTCCCAAAAGGATATTTGAGAAACAGGGAGCAGATAAATCGCTTCTGGTTGGAGTATCCGAAGAATTGAAAACACTTGATTTAAGGGAGATTGCAAAGAATTGTCCCTATCCAAGCTTGTTAATTTGTGGTAGTCAGGATAAGCCAAATCTTAGTTCAATGAAAGCTATTCAAGAACTGATGCCAAATTCCCAGTTCCAGATTATCCCTGACGGTCCGCATGTTCTAAATAGAGCAAAACCAAAAGAGTTTGCAGAAATAACTAGAAGTTTTCTTGAATTGCTGTAACAAGTTTGATAAAATAATATGGAAGTTGATATTATAATTTTAGGAGAAAATCATGAACAAACGTCATTTATTAAAACTAGGCCTAGCTTCTTTACCTGCTCTAGCTTTGTTTTTACATCCAGTTGTGGCAGATGAAAGTATCCATTTTTCAAGCTGTAAGGAAGCTTGGGAGAATGGTTATGCGGATATTCATAAGGGAGAACCAGGTTATTCTGCTACTCTAGATAAGGATCATGATGGGATTGCCTGTGAATCAAAGAATGCGCCTAAGGGTGTTTTAAAAGAGAAAAAGTCGAGCACATCTCAAGCTAACACCAATGTAGCACCTACCCCAAGTGTAGCAGCTGAAAGTGGCTGGGTTCGTCAGAATGGATCTTGGTACTATTTTTCTGAAAATGGGAAACCAGTAACAAATACTTGGCAGGGTGCTTACTATCTCAAGTCAGATGGAAGAATGGCTGAGAATGAGTGGGTATACGATAACTATTACCAAGCCTGGTATTACCTCAAATCAGATGGTTCTTATGCACGCAATACTTGGCAAGGAAGTTACTATCTCAAATCAGATGGTAAGATGGCTCAGGGTGAATGGCTTTATGATTCTTACTACAAAGCTTGGTATTACCTCAAATCAGATGGATCTTATGCGCATAATACTTGGCAAGGTGCATATTACCTCAAGTCAAATGGGAAAATGGCTCAGAGTGAGTGGGTCTATGATTCTTCTTACCAAGCTTGGTATTACTTGAAATCAGATGGTTCTTATGCTCGTAATGCTTGGCAAGGAAACTACTATCTCAAATCAGATGGTAAGATGGCGAAGAATGAGCGAGTGGATGGCGGACGCTATTATGTAGATGCTTCTGGTTTGTGGAAACCATAGAATAGAAAAAATCTGGAAAGTTAATGCAAACCTTTGCACTGATAGGCAGATTTTGGTATACTAGTGCTGTAAGCATTTTCAATTTATAATAAAAGGAGACAAAGATGAGTCAAAAGATTATTGGGATTGACCTTGGTGGAACTTCTATCAAGTTCGCAATTTTAACACAAGAGGGAGAAATCCAAGAAAAATGGTCTATTAAGACTAACATTTTGGATGAGGGGAGCCATATTGTAGACGATATGATTGAGTCTATTCAGCATCGTTTGGACTTGCTTGGATTGTCAGCTACGGATTTCCGTGGGATTGGAATGGGATCACCTGGTGTGGTTGATCGTGAAAAAGGAACTGTTATCGGTGCCTACAACCTAAACTGGAAAACACTTCAACCAATCAAAGAAAAGATGGAAAAAGCTTTGGGTATTCCATTCTTTATCGATAATGATGCCAACGTGGCAGCTCTTGGTGAGCGTTGGATGGGTGCTGGTGATAACCAACCAGACGTTGTCTTTATGACACTTGGTACAGGTGTTGGTGGTGGTATCGTGGCAGAAGGTAAATTGCTTCACGGTGTTGCCGGTGCTGCTGGTGAACTTGGCCACATCACAGTGGACTTTGACCAACCAATCGCATGTACTTGTGGGAAAAAAGGCTGTCTTGAGACAGTAGCTTCAGCAACAGGTATTGTCAACTTGACTCGTCGTTACGCAGATGAATACGAAGGCGATGCAGAATTGAAACGTTTGATCGACGACGGTGAAGAAGTAACAGCTAAAACTGTCTTTGACTTGGCAAAAGAAGGGGACGACCTTGCCTTGATCGTTTACCGTAACTTCTCACGTTACTTGGGTATTGCATGTGCCAATATCGGTTCAATCCTAAATCCATCAACAATCGTTATCGGTGGTGGTGTATCGGCTGCAGGAGAATTTCTTCTTCAAGGCGTGCAAAAAGTTTATGATGAAAATACCTTCCCACAAGTTCGTACAACAACGAAATTAGCTCTTGCAACTCTAGGAAATGACGCTGGAGTTATTGGGGCAGCATCCCTTGTATTGCAATAAAATAGAAAAAGGAGAAAATCACTATCTTGAAGCGAGTGATTTTCCTCCTTTCTTTTTTTATGCTATACTAGTTAAGACAATGAATGAGGTGATAGCAAATGACAAAAGCAGATACGATTTTTAAAGAGAATATTGAACGAATCCTTAACGAAGGAGTCTTTTCAGAACAGGCTCGCCCCAAGTATAAGGATGGCACTGTGGCTAACTCCAAGTACATCACAGGGGCCTTTGCAGAGTATGATTTGTCAAAGGGTGAATTTCCAATCACGACCTTGCGTCCCATCGCTATCAAATCAGCTATCAAAGAAGTTCTCTGGATCTACCAAGATCAGACAAATAGCTTGGAAGTCCTAAATGACAAGTACAATGTCCACTATTGGAATGACTGGGAAGTGGGAGATACAGGTACTATTGGGGAGCGCTATGGGGCTGTGGTTAAGAAACATGATATTATCAACAAAATCCTCAAACAGCTAGAAACCAATCCTTGGAACCGACGTAATATCATTTCTCTCTGGGATTACCAAGCCTTTGAGGAAACAGACGGCCTTCTTCCATGCGCCTTCCAGACCATGTTTGATGTTCGTCGAGTTGATGGGGACATCTATCTGGATGCGACCTTGACCCAGCGTTCGAATGACATGCTAGTAGCTCATCACATCAATGCTATGCAGTATGTGGCGCTTCAAATGATGATTGCCAAGCATTTTGGTTGGAAGGTTGGGAAATTCTTCTATTTTATCAATAACCTTCACATCTATGATAATCAATTTGAACAAGCTCAAGAATTGCTCCGTCGTGAACCTTCAAATTGCCAACCGCGTTTGGTCTTGAACGTACCAGACAAGACTAATTTCTTTGATATCAGAGCAGAAGATTTTGAGCTGGTTGATTATGATCCGGTAAAGCCACAATTGAAGTTTGACTTGGCTATTTAATAACACAAAAAGAAGTTGGGAAAATCCAACTTCTTTTTTACTGATTAGCGTGATACGCGACGGCGAGCTGCTTTCTTACGATTTTCTTCGATGAAAGCTGCTTTTTGTTCTTCTGGTTCGATCACTTTCTTTTTAACTGCATAAACTGCACCTGCAACTGCAGCGACAGTTCCTGCGACACCTGTTACAAGACCTTTAGCGAATCCTTTAGCCATGAGTATTCCTCCTTTAACTTATATATCAGTCAGCCTCTTCAAGAGGTTGCATTTTTCTGACTGACCTTTTTATGATATAATAATAGTAACGAAAAAATGGGAATTTTTCAAGGAAAAAAGATGAAAAGCAAAATAATTGTGATTGTTGGACCGACTGCAGTTGGAAAGACAGCCCTAGCCATTGAAGTTGCTAAGCGTTTTAATGGCGAAGTTGTTAGTGGAGATAGCCAACAAGTCTATCGAGGACTAGATATTGGGACAGCCAAGGCAAGTCAAGAGGAGCAGGCGACTGTTCCCCATCATTTAATCGATGTTAGAGAGGTAACCGAGTCATACTCGGCTTTTGATTTTGTTTCAGAAGCAAAATCAGCCATTGAGGATATTCACAGTCGTGGCAAGCTTGCTATTATTGCTGGTGGAACAGGACTATATATCCAGAGTTTGTTAGAGGGCTATCATTTAGGTGGGGAAACACCTCATGAAGATATTTTAGCCTATCGTGCTAGTTTGGAACCTTTTTCAGATGAAGAGTTAGCCCATCTGGTGGAGCAAGCAGGCCTTGAAATTCCCCAGTTTAATCGTCGTCGTGCCATGCGTGCCTTGGAAATTGCCCATTTTGGTCAGGATTTGGAAAATCAAGAGACCTTGTATGAACCACTGATTATTTGCTTGGATGATGAACGTAGTCAGCTTTATGAGCGTATCAATTACCGAGTGGATTTGATGTTTGAGGCTGGACTTTTGGATGAAGCTAAGTGGCTGTTTGACCATTATCCAGATGTTCAAGCTGCTAAAGGCATTGGTTATAAGGAACTCTTTCCTTATTTTCGTGGAGAGCAAATCCTTGGAAGAAGCTAGTGACAGCCTCAAAACAGGCGACTCGTCGATTTGCCAAGCGTCAGCTGACCTGGTTCCGCAATCGTATGCAGGTGACCTTTTATCAGATAGGAGAATCTGGTGTGAAAAGAGCGTATTTTAAGCCAGATTGAGGAGTTTTTAAATGATTGAAACGGAGAAAAAAAGAGGAACGAGTCCTGCTCATTGGTGTTGAACTCCAGGGCATGGATAATTTTGACCTCTCCATGGAAGAGTTGGCTAGTCTAGCTAAGACAGCTGGAGCACTTGTAGTCGATAGCTACAGACAAAAACGAGAAAAATACGACTCTAAGACCTTTGTCGGTTCTGGTAAGTTGGAAGAAATTGCTCAAATGGTGGACGCAGAAGAAATCACGACTGTCATTGTCAATAACCGTCTGACACCTCGACAAAATGTTAATTTAGAGGAAGTGTTAGGTGTCAAGGTCATTGACCGTATGCAGTTGATTTTGGATATCTTTGCCATGCGAGCTCGAAGCCATGAAGGCAAACTCCAAGTGCATCTAGCTCAGCTCAAATACCTCTTGCCTCGTTTGGTTGGTCAGGGGATTATGCTCAGCCGTCAGGCAGGGGGAATTGGTTCCCGTGGTCCAGGTGAAAGTCAGCTGGAGCTTAACCGTCGTAGTGTTCGCAACCAGATTACAGATATCGAACGTCAACTCAAGGTAGTTGAGAAAAACCGAGCGACAGTTCGAGAAAAACGTTTGGAGTCAAGTACCTTTAAGATTGGTTTGATCGGTTACACCAATGCTGGGAAGTCAACTATTATGAATACTTTGACCAGCAAGACCCAGTATGAAGCGGATGAGCTTTTTGCAACTCTAGATGCAACAACTAAAAGCATCCATCTGGGGGGCAATCTACAGGTAACCTTGACAGATACCGTTGGATTTATCCAAGACCTACCGACAGAGTTGGTGTCGAGTTTTAAATCAACCTTGGAAGAAAGCAAGCATGTAGATCTCCTGGTCCATGTCATCGATGCTAGCAATCCCTACCATGAGGAACATGAAAAACGGTCCTCTCCATCATGAAAGACTTGGACATGGAGGATATTCCTCGCTTAACCCTTTATAATAAAGCAGATTTGGTGGAGAACTTTACGCCTACTCAAACGCCATATGCATTGATTTCAGCTAAATCTAAGGATAGTCGAGAACAGTTGCAGGCTTTATTGCTGGATAAGATTAAGGAAATTTTTGAACCCTTTATCCTGCGCGTACCGTTTTCTAAATCTTACAAGATTCATGATTTAGAAAGTGTTGCGATTCTAGAAGAACGTGACTACCAAGATGATGGAGAAGTCATCACAGGCTACATTTCTGAGAAAAATAAATGGAGATTAGAAGAATTTTATGACTGATATCAAAACGTTAGCCCTCAAGTATGGTGGCTATACAAGTCTAGACAAGGTCTATCTGGACCAACTTTTAGCTGGTAGGTCTGAAGAGGAGCAACTAGCTCTCATTACACCTCCACCCAGCGTAGTGAATGCCTACTTTGCCGAGCTCTACCAGAAAAAAAGTCCTCAAGCTGCGACCGATTATTTTGCAGAAGTCAGCCAAGAACTGAACCTCTATAATGCTGAACCAAGTTTCGCTTTGGAAAGCAAGCCCTTTATTCGTCTCAATCTATCTGGTAAATCCTTTGGATTTTGCTACGAGAAAGAAGGACTTGGTCGCATTTTCTCAGAGAACGAGGAAGCAATTACGGATGAATTACTCTTTGAAATAGCGCAAATTTTTCCCCATCAGCTAGTTTTTGTGGAGTCTGGTAAGATTTACATGAAGGCGATTGGTGAAGAGGAAGTAGTCAGCCTGGAAAATCTCACAGCCTTGACAGATCTGGAAAATTTAGCAGATGGAAGAAAGCGACTTAAGGGATATAGCCAAGAGGATTTACTACAAGAAGCTAGAGCTTTTTCTGGCAAATTTTATTACCGCTCGGAAAATAGAACCGCTATGTTATATATTGATTAATTAGAAAGTATCGAATGGATATTCAATTTTTAGGAACGGGGGCTGGTCAGCCCTCTAAAGCCCGCAACGTTTCAAGTCTCGCCCTGAAACTCTTGGACGAGATTAACGAAGTCTGGCTCTTTGACTGTGGAGAAGGGACGCAAAATCGCATTCTGGAAACCACGATTCGACCACGGAAGATCAGCAAAATTTTTATCACTCATTTGCATGGAGACCATATCTTTGGCTTACCAGGATTCCTTTCTAGTCGTGCCTTTCAAGCCAATGAAGAACAGACAGATTTGGAAATCTATGGTCCCCAAGGCATCAAATCTTTTGTCTTGACCAGTCTACGTGTGTCAGGTTCACGCCTGCCCTATAAGATTCATTTCCATGAGTTTGATCAAGATTCACTTGGGAAAATTCTTGAAACCGATAAATTTACAGTTTATGCGGAAGAGTTGGATCACACTATTTTCTGTGTGGGCTACCGTGTCATGCAAAAGGATCTAGAAGGCACTCTGGATGCTGAAAAATTAAAGGCTGCCGGCGTACCATTTGGACCACTCTTTGGAAAAATCAAAAACGGTCAGGATGTCATCCTAGAAGACGGCACCGAGATTAAGGCAGCAGACTATATCTCAGCACCACGTCCAGGTAAGATTATCACTATCTTGGGTGATACTCGAAAAACTAATGCCAGTGTTCGTCTGGCTGTCAATGCAGATGTCCTTGTCCATGAGTCCACTTATGGTAAAGGTGATGAGAAAATTGCCCGCAATCATGGCCACTCAACCAATATGCAGGCTGCGCAGGTGGCAACAGAAGCGGGAGCCAAACGACTCTTGCTCAACCATATCAGCGCCCGTTTCCTTTCAAAAGATATCAGCCAACTTAAGAAAGATGCAGCAACGATTTTTGAAAATGTCCATGTGGTTAAAGACCTAGAAGAAGTGGAAATCTAGTTGCTAGAGAAAGGAGAATCATGCGTACTATTCTCATCACAGGAGCTAGCGGTGGTCTAGCCCAAGAGATGGTCAAACTCTTGCCTCAAGACCAACTCATTTTGCTAGGTAGAAATAAGGAAAAACTAGTTCAACTATACGGAAATCATCCTCAGGCAGAATTGATTGAAATTGATATTACCGACGTTCAAGCCTTAGAGGAACTAGTTGCTGAACTCTATCAGCGTTATGGCAAGATTGATGTTTTAATTAACAACGCTGGTTACGGAATTTTTGAAGATTTTAACAAGATTTCTAATCAAGACATTCATCAAATGTTTGAGGTTAACACCTTTGCTCTCATGAATCTGTCTCGTGTGGTTGCTTCTCGTATGAAGGAGATTCGAAAAGGCCATATCATCAATATCGTTAGCATGGCAGGTTTGATAGCAACTGGCAAGTCTAGCCTTTACTCTGCGACCAAGTTTGCGGCCATTGGTTTTTCAAATGCTCTTCGCCTTGAGCTCATGCCCTATGGTGTCTATGTGACAACTGTTAATCCAGGACCTATCCGTACAGGATTTTTTGACCAGGCAGACCCAGATGGGACCTACCTCAAATCGATCGACCGTTTTCTATTGGAACCAGATGCTGTCGCGCAAAAGATTGTTAAGACCATAGGCAAAAACAAACGCGAGCTCAATCTCCCAGCCTTGCTAAATTTAGCTCATAAATTCTATACCCTCTTTCCTAAGTTAGCAGATAAGTTGGCTGGGGAAACTTTTAATTATAAGTGAGAAAGTTGTTCCCTTGAGGAATGGCTTTTTATTTTTTTCGGTTGCTAATTTGTAGAAAAATACCACATGAAAAACAGACAGTTTATAACGATTTAGCCACTTTAAGGTATAATAGTGATAAGAAAGCAGAAAAGAGAGGATAAACTTCGAGTCTAACATAACTGAAAGTATATCTATAGCCGAAGCTTATGAAGTCAAGATAAAATAGGATTAAAAAGAACTTGACCTTTTTCAGATTGATTAGACTGTAAATTGGAGTTAGGAATATTCTTAGAATAGATGAAGAAAAATAAAAAAAATAAAAATAAAAAAATGTTAAAACATCTTGACATTTTATATATTTGAGTAAAATAAAAAAATGTAAAGGGCTCTTAACATTGTTTTTAACAGATTGGAGGAACAGGACCATGAGAAAAAAATGGATGAAATGGACAGAGCGATTCAGCTACGTTCTGAGGAATGGGGTTATAAAACTGCTCTATTTGGCTTATGTGGATGGACAGTATTTAATATTTATCAATCTATTACAAAAGGCATTGAACTTGAAATGTTACCATGTCTGATTTTATGTTTATCTATTTCTGTTCAAGGATTTGCACAAACTGCCATAAAACAGAAAATGATTGACGGTGATGAAGATTTCAAAGAACCTAATAAACTTGTTCAAGGAATATTTTTGATTATTGTTATCCTTATCGTAGTTTTGGCGATTGGCATTTATTGTTTTCAGAAAGACTAAAGCTGTATGAAAAATAATATCAAACAGTTAAGAAAGTCTGAAGGACTACGTCAGGAAGATATGGCAAGAATATTAGGCGTTAGTCGACAAACCATAATTGCTATAGAGAATGACAAGTACAATCCTACACTTGAACTAGCAATGAAAATTGCAAGACTGCTACGACTACATGTTGAAGAAATTTTCATTTTAGAAGATTAAAGATATCAGATAGCATTTATTCTAATCATCTGATTCGTAATGATAGAGAGTTTTCCAGTTCATGGAAACTCTCTTTTTAAAGCTCAAAAAGAGTCTACTCAATTTTACCCTTGTCCATCAATATACCTATCGTAAAACTAGTATAAAAATTGCAAATAAACAGCTAAAATAGTATACTAGTTCTGTTAGTTATGAAAACGTTTGCGTTTTATTAATTTTAGGAGACAAATGATGGAATTGACAGCCATTTACAATAGACCAGAATCAGAGTATGCTTATCTTTACAAAGAAGGTCAGCTACATATCCGAATCAGAACCAAGAAAAATGATGTCCAGAAGGTTATCTTACACTATGGAGATCCCTTTATTTTCATTGAGGATAAGTATGAAGCCAAGAAAGAAATGACCAAAGTAACCTCAGATGCCCTATTTGACTATTGGCAGGTTACGGTATCGGTTGATTTTGCACGGATTCAGTATCTCTTTGAGCTCCTTGATGAGGAAGATCAGGGTGTTTTTTACGGTGATAAGGGGTGTGTAGAACATACTCAAGAAAACTTGGATGCTGAAGGAAATGGCTTCAAGCTTCCTTATATTCACGAAATAGACGGTTGCCAAGTTCCTGACTGGGTTTCTAACACAGTATGGTATCAGATTTTCCCAGAACGCTTTGCCAATGGAAATCCTAATTTGACTCCAGATGGAGCTCGAGAGTGGGATGCTGCCATTGCGCCTGAAAGGGATGACTTTTTTGGTGGAGATTTACAAGGGATTATAGACCATTTAGACTATCTGAAAGATCTGGGAATCACTGGAATTTATCTATGTCCGATTTTTGAAGCTACAACCAATCACAAGTATGATACGACGGATTATTTTGAAATTGACCGTCACTTTGGGGATAAGGAAGTTTTTGCTAATCTAGTCGAGGAAGCTCATAAACGTAGCATTAAGATTATGCTAGATGCTGTTTTCAATCATATCGGCTACCAGTCTGCCCAATGGCAGGATGTTCTAAAGAACGGAGAAAAGTCACCTTATAAAGATTGGTTCCATATCCAAGAATTTCCAGTTACTGAGGATAAACTTCAGAATCCAAGACAACTCCCTTATCATACCTTTGCCTTTGCTAGCTATATGCCTAAGTTGAATACAGCTAATCCGGGGGTTAGGGACTATCTTCTCAGTGTTGCAACTTACTGGATTGAAAATTTTGATATTGATGCTTGGCGCTTGGACGTTGCCAATGAAATTGACCATCAGTTCTGGAGAGATTTTAGAAAGGCAGTTCTAGCTAAAAAGCCTGATTTGTATATTTTAGGTGAAATCTGGCATACGTCTCAGCCTTGGCTACAAGGGGACGAGTTCCATGCGGTCATGAATTACCCGCTCTCTGAAAGTATCAAGGATTATTTCTTGCGTCAGCGTAAAAAGACAGAGCAGTTTATTTCAGAAATCAACAGCCAGTCTATGTACTACAAGCAACAAATCTCAGAGGTAATGTTTAACCTTTTAGATTCTCATGATACAGAGCGTATTCTCACATCTGCCAAAGGAAATATCCAGCATGTCAAGGCTGCTCTAACTTTCCTCTACCTTCAAAAAGGGACTCCTTGTATCTATTACGGAACAGAGTTGGCCCTAATTGGTGGACCAGACCCTGACTGCCGTCGTGTCATGCCTTGGGACCGTGTGTCTGAGGACAATGACATGCTGAGTTTTATGAAGAAATTAATCCAAGTCCGTAAGGAAGTGGCAAGTATTATCCAGTATGGTACATATAGTTTGGAAGAATTAAAACCAGATGTCCTATCTTTGAAGTGGAACAACCAAGGAAAAGAAGTTCAAGCCATCTTCAATCAGTCTTCTGAGAAATATACTTTAGACAGAGATTCAGTTGATTTAGCGAGTTATTGCCAGCTTGAAGATGGACAGCAAGTCATCTTGCCAGATGGTTTTGTGGTTTATATGTTAGACTAGCATGCTTCATTTGGGTATTATGCTATATTAGTAAAAAATAATTTAGAAGGTTGTTTCTGTATAGGAGCGACCTTTTATTTTGTAAATTATTTAGTAATTCTGTCAAATAATACCTCAATACAGTTTTTTGTATCCATAATTTTCTACTAATTTTAGTAATCATAGTCTGAAGTATGCTTTTTTCGACAAACTATTGATGTATCTATTGTAATTGTATAAAATATGAATGAAGATGATGACTCATGAAAATAAAGAGCAAGGATGGGCGTATATATTGATTGATAATCGAGTAAGAGAATTCAACCAAAACTGGCATTTCAAGCTCAACGCCAATGCTAAAGATGCAGTCAAGCCAGATGCCGATGTTTCTAGTTGGAAGAAATTAGACCTCCCTCATGACTGGAGTATCTACAATGACTTTGACCATAACTCACCTGCCCAAAACGAAGGTGGGCAACTCAATGGTGGTGATGCTTGGTATCGTAAGACCTTTAAACTCGATGAAGAAGACCTCAATAAGAATGTTCGTATCACATTTGATGGGGTTTACATGGATTCTCAGGTTTATGTAAATGGTCAGCTAGTTGGTCACTATCCAAATGGTTACAACCAATTCTCATATGACATCACTGACTATCTTCATAAAGACGGTCGCGAGAATGTCGTAGTAGTGCATGCCATCAACAAACAACCAAGTAGCCGTTGGTACTCAGGAAGCGGGATTTACCGTGATGTTACCCTTCAAGTCACAGATAAGGTCCACACTGAGAAACGGAACAACTATCTTAACTCCAGACCTTGAAAAACAACAAAATGGTAAGGTAGATACTCATGTAACAAGTAAGATCGTCAATACTGATGATAAAGATCATGAAATTCTTGCTGAGTATCAAATCACTGAACGTAATGGTCAAGCTGTAACTGACCTAGTTCGTACAGCTAGTCAAGTCTTGAAAGCTCATCAATCAGCCAGCTTGAATGCTATTTTACAAGTTGATAAACCAAAACTTTGGACAGTTAATAGCGACAAGCCTGCCCTTTACGAATTGGTGACACGTGTTTATCGTGATGGTCAATTGGTCGATGCTAAGAAGGACTTGTTTGGTTACCGTTACTACAACTGGACACCAAATGAAGGCTTCTCTTTGAATGGTGAACGCATTAAATTCCATGGGGTTTCTCTTCACCATGACCATGGAGCTCTTGGAGCTGAAGAAAACTATAAGGCAGAATATCGCCGTCTGAAACAAATGAAGGATATGGGTGTAAACTCAATTCGTACAACCCACAACCCAGCTAGTGAGCAGACTTTGCAGATTGCTGCTGAGCTTGGTTTGTTGGTCCAAGAAGAAGCCTTTGATACTTGGTATGGTGGTAAGAAACAGTATGACTACGGTCGCTTCTTTGACAAAGATGCAACTCACCCAGACGCTAAAAAAGGTGAAAAATGGTCTGATTTTGACCTTCGTACCATGGTTGAACGAGGAAAGAACAACCCTGCTATCGTTATGTGGTCTATCGGTAATGAAATCGGTGAAGCAGACGGGAAACCTCGTTCTCTAGCAACTGTTAAACGCTTGGTTCAAGTGATCAAGGCAGTTGATAAGACACGCTATGTCACTATGGGAGCAGACAAGTTCCGCTTTGGTGATGGTAGTGGTGATCATGAAAAGATTGCGAACGAACTTGATGCGGTTGGATTTAACTATTCAGAAGACAACTACAAGAAGCTTCGTGCGAAACATCCAAATTGGTTGATTTACGGTTCAGAAACTTCTTCAGCAACTCGTACTCGTGGTAGCTATTTTCGTCCAGAAAGTGAGCTAGTTCACAGTAACCAAGCTTACCGTCATTATGAGCAGTCAGACTACGGTAATGACCGTGTTGGTTGGGGTAAAACAGCCACTGCATCGTGGACTTTTGACCGTGACAATGCTGGTTATGCTGGTCAGTTTATCTGGACGGGTACCGACTATATCGGTGAACCTACTCCATGGCACAACCAAAATAACACACCAGTTAAGAGTTCTTACTTCGGTATCGTAGATACAGCCGGCATTCCAAAGAATGATTACTACTTGTACCAAAGCCAATGGGTTTCTGCTGAGAAGAAACCAATGGTTCACTTGCTTCCTCACTGGAACTGGGAAAATCCTACCCTAAAAGAGAATGTAGCGGATGCAGATGGTAATATTCCAGTCCGTGCCTATTCTAATGCGGCAAGTGTAGAACTATTCTTGAATGGTAATACTCTAGGCAAGAAGACATTTACTAAAAAACAAACAAGTGATGGACGTACTTACCAAGAAGGTGCCAACGCTAATGAACTTTACCTTGAATGGAAGGTTGCTTATCAACCTGGAACATTGGAAGCAGTAGCTCGTGACGAAGCTGGTAATATCATTGCTCGTGATAAGATTGTGACCGCTGGAGAACCTGCAGGGGTTCGTTTGGTCAAAGAAGAAAATGCTATCGCAGCTGACGGAAAAGACCTCACTTATATCTATTACGAAATTGTTGACAGTAAAGGTAACGTAGTTCCTACAGCCAATAATCTTGTTCGCTTCCAGTTGCATGGACAAGGTCAGATTGTCGGTGTGGATAACGGGGAACAAGCCAGCCGTGAACGTTACAAAGAACAAGCAGATGGTTCATGGATTCGCAAAGCCTTTAATGGTAAGGGTGTTGTGATTGTCAAATCAACTGAGCAAGCAGGTAAATTCACTTTGACTGCCCACTCTGATTTCTTGAAATCTGGTCAAACAACTATCTTCACAGGTAAGAAAGACCAAGAGGAAAAAACTGTTTTAGGTACAGAAGTTCCTAAAGTTCGTACAGTAATCGGTCAAGCAGCGAAAATGCCTTCAAAAGTAGGATTTATCTACAGTGATGGCAGTTGTGCAAAACTTCCGGTAGAATGGTCCGCAGTTGATGTCAACCAACCTGGTATTTTTACTGTTAAAGGTGTGGCAGAAGGAAGAGATGTAGAAGCGCGTGTTGAAGTCTTGGCACTCGAAGCAGAATTACCTGTAGTTAAGAGAATTGCACCAAGTACAGATCTGAGTACGGTTGATCCATCTGTTAGCTATGTATTGTCAGATGGTACTCTAGGAAGCTATGACGTTGATAGGTGGGAAGTTGCAGCTGAAGATCAAGGTAAATTAACTATCCCAGGCTCTCGTATCCAAGCTAAAGGAATTTCAGGTGATGATGAAATCACTGCGACCTTTGTAGTCGCAGAAGGTCAAGCGGCTTCACCAGTAGTACCGACTGTAACTGTTGCAGACCAGCCTGTAGAAGGGCTCTCAACTGACCAACCAGTTCTATATCATAAACTTGCCTATGGAGCTACTTTGCCTGAAGTCAAAGCTTTAGCTGAAAACGCCCAAGTTACTGTTATTCAAGCTAACGAAGCAAATGGTATGCGTGCTAGTATTTATGTTCAACCAAATGATGGTGGAGCACTTCAGACTTATGCTATCCAATTCTTACAAGAAGCTCCTCAGATTGAACGTTTGAGCCTAGAAGTAGAAAATGCAGCTGCATTGAAAGAAGACCAAACAGTTGGTATCAAGGTATTGGCTCACTATCAAGATGGTACACAAGCAGAATTGAAAGCTGACAAGGTAAGCTTCACTACATCAGGTGAAGGAGACGTAGCCGTTCGTAAAGGTATGCTTGAATTGCATAAACCTGGTCAAGTAACTTTGAAAGCTCAATTTGAAGGAGCAGAAGGTCAGATTGACTTGAACATCCAAGCAAACACTGAAAGCAAAGTTGTCAAAGCCATTCGTCCAGTAAGTGTCGTGACAGGTTTGAACCAAGAACCAAGTCTACCTGATACAGTAACGGTAGAGTACGATAAAGGTTTTCCAAAAGTTCACAAGGTAACTTGGCAAGCAGTTGCTAAGGAAGACCTTGCTAAATACCACAGCTTTGATGTTCTAGGTAAAGTAGAAGGAATTGAAAACAAAGCTCATGCTAAAGTTTCTGTAGAAGGTATCATTGCAGTCGAAGAAGTGACTACAACAACCCCAGTTTCAGAAGCTCCTCAATTACCAGAAAGTGTTCGTACTTACCACTCAAACGGCCAAGTATCTTCAGATAAAGTGACTTGGGATGCTATTGACCCAAGCCAATATGCAACTGAAGGTAGCTTTACCGTTACAGGGCATGTGGAAGGGACTCAGTTACCAACGAAACTTCATGTGCGTGTTTCTGCTCAGACAAAAACTGGTGCAAACATTTCTGACCAGTGGACAGGTTCAGAGTTGCCGCTTGCCTTTGCATCAGACTCAAATCCAAGTGACTCAGTAGCCAATGTTAATGACAAACTAATCTCATTTAATGATCAACCAGCAAACCGCTGGACAAACTGGAAACGTACAAGTGAAGCATCCGTAGGAATTCTCTTTGGTGATTCTGGTATCCTGTCTAAACGTTCGGTTGACAACCTCAACGTAGCCTTCCACGAAGACCACGGTGTTGGTGCACCTAAGTCTTATGTGATTGAATACTATGTAGGAAAAGATGTTCCAACAGTTCCTAAATCCAAGCTTTGTAGCTAGTGAAGACCACGTCTTTAACGATGGCAATAACTGGAAACAAGTGACAAATCTTAAAGCTCCAGATCAAGTAAGAGCGGGAGAAATGACCCACTTTAGCTTTGATAAAGTCAATACCTATGCGGTTCGTATCCGTATGGTTAGACCAGATGGTAAATGGGGTACTTCCATTACAGAAATTCAAATCTTCTCTAAACAAGTAGCTGCAGCTAAGAAAGCTCAAGCTCAAATCCAAGTAGATGGAAAAGATTTGCCAAACTTTAACCCTGGCTTGACTGACTATTATCTAGAAGCTAAAGAAGACCAAGCACCAACTGTAACAGCAAGTGTATCAGATAATGGTATTGCAACAGTGATTCCAAGCGTTCGTGAAGGGGGATCCAGTTCGTGTTGTCGTTAAGGCTGAAAACGGAGATATTCTAGGTGAATACCGTCTCCACTTCTGTTGAGTACACACGTGGAAGTAATGAGAAAAACTGAAGCAGAGAGGACCAAAGTGTCCTCTCTTTTCTATCTTATATTTGCTTTAATTCTCACCGCAAAAGAGTTATAATAAGGGTGAAATAAGGGGTAGGGAAGGAGGAGATAAGATGTCCTATATTGAAATGAAACATAGCTATAAGAGGTATCATACTGGTGATACAGAAATTGTAGCTAATCGGGATGTTAGTTTCGAGATTGAAAAGGGAGAACTAGTCATTATCCTTGGTTCGTCTGGAGCAGGAAGTCAACCGTTTTAAATATTCTAGGTGGAATGGATACCAATGATGAAGGACAAGTCTGGATTGACGGAATCAATATCTCGGATTTTACTTCTCATCAGAGAACCAACTATCGTAGAAATGACGTTGGATTTGTCTTTCAATTTTACAACTTGGTTGCTAACTTGACTGCTAAAGAAAATGTCGAGTTGGCATCAGAAATTGTCTCAGATGCCTTGGATCCTGAGCAGGTTTTAAAGGACGTAGGTTTAGGCAATCGTCTCAATAATTTTCCAGCTCAGTTATCAGGTGGGGAACAACAAAGGGTATCCATTGCTCGAGCTGTGGCTAAAAATCCTAAAATTCTCCTTTGTGATGAACCAACGGGAGCTTTGGACTACCAGACTGGTAAGCAGGTTCTAAAGATCCTTCAAGAAATGTCATGTAAGAAGGGCGCTACCGTTGTCATCGTGACCCACAATGTTTCCCTAGCTCCTATAGCTGATCGGGTGATTCAGATGCATGATTCCAGTGTCAAGAGCGTTGTTATCAATCCTCAACCACAGGATATTGATGATTTGGAGTACTGAGATGAAAAGAAAGACATATTGGAAAGACCTGCTCCAGTCTTTCACAGGTTCAAAAGGGCGATTTCTATCCATTCTAACTTTGATGATGTTAGGCTCTTTGGCCCTAGTCGGTCTCAAAGTGGCCAGTCCCAATATGGAGCGAACAGCTTGGACTTTCTGAAAAATACCAATGCGGCAGATACTATTGTTATAGCAGATTACGGTCTAGATCAGGCAGATCAGACAGAATTGCAAACTATATCAGGAGCAGATGTTGAATTTGGTTATATGACAGATTTAACTCTAGAAGGTAGCCAAGATGCTATAAGGATATTTTCCAATACAGAGAAGATTTCAAAATTTCAGTTGACCCAAGGGCGCTTGCCTGAGCAAGAGGATGAATTGGCCTTGGCGGACTTTTTGAAAGATCGCTATCAGATTGGTCAAGTTATTCATCTGAGCCAAAAGAATGCTAGCAATTCTCAGTTGAAGCGGGAAAGTTATACCATTACAGGCTTTATCCACTCTCCAGATATTTTTTCAAAGACGGATATGGGGAGTTCAGCCAGTGGTAATGGGAACTTATCAGCCTATGGAGTTGTAACAAAAGGTAACTTTAAGAGCTCTGTTTACACGATTGCCCGCCTACGTTTTACTAGTCTAACAGATGTTAACCCTTTTTACACCGATTACGAAAAGAAACTCGAGGAAGAAGAGGTAACACTCAAGGAGCTAGTTGCTGATAATGGTCAAGCTCGACTTGAGAAAATGAAGAAAGACGCTCAAAAATCACTTGATGAAGGAAAGAAGCAACTGGACCAGGCAGAGACCAACTTGACAGCTGGAAAGAAACGCTTACAAGAAACCGAGAGTCGGCTTCAAGGTCAAGAAGTACAGTTAAGCCAACTTCCAGAACCACAAAAAAGTCAAGCATCTAGTCAGTTAGAAGAAGCAAAAGAACAACTAAAGCAAGAAAAGGAAAAGCTAAGCCAAGCTGAAACGAATCTGGCGATCGAAAAGGATAAATGGCAGACCAGTCAGGATGAAGTCAATGCTCTGACAGAGCCAACCTATCATGTTTACAATCGAAAAAGCTCTCCTACTGGTCAAGGTTATCTCATGTATAGTAACTCAGCCATGAGTATTCGTGCCGTAGGGAATATTTTTCCAGTTGTTCTCTATGCCGTCGCAGCCATGGTTACCTTTACCACCATGACACGATTTGTAGACGAGGAAAGGACCAATGCTGGTATCTTTAAGGCTTTAGGCTACCATAGCAAGGATATCATTGCTAAGTTTGTAATTTATGGTCTGGTTGCTGGTACTCTTGGCACCCTTCTAGGAATTCTGATTGGTCATTATGTCTTAGCACCCACAATCTCGCATATCATCACTGAACGAATGATCGTTGGTGAGAGTCAGCAGCATTTCTACTGGACCTATAGTTGTTTAGCTCTGGGACTAAGTTTAATAGCTAGCGTTTTACCTGCCTACCTTGTATCTCGCAGAGAATTGCATGAAGAAGCAGCACAATTATTACTACCCAAGCCACCAGTCAAGGGCTCAAAGATTCTCTTGGAGCGGATAACCTTTATCTGGTCTCATTTGAGCTTTACCCAAAAGGTAACTGCCCGCAATATTTTCCGTTACAAACAACGCATGCTGATGACCATTTTTGGGGTTGCAGGTTCAGTAGCCCTCCTCTTTGCAGGACTTGGTATTCAATCCTCTGTGGTAGGAGTTGCTGATACGCAGTTTAAGGATCTGCAACAATATCAGATGATTCTCTCTGTCAATTCTCGAGCTTCAGATTCTGATAAGGCCAAGCTAGAAGAAATTGCAGAGTGATGAAGTTGAAAACTATCGTTTAATTTCATTCAAACAGGTTGAGGAAAAGTATGCAGGCAAGGCTGGAGTTCAGACAGTGATCATCATGGTAACGGATAAGGATGACCTGGAACCTTTTGTCCATTTAGAAAAAAATGGAGAAAAACTGAGCTTATCAGGTGGAGTCATCCTAACAGATAAATTAGCTCAGTTGGATGGAGTTTCTGTTGGTGACAACTTTACAATCGATGGGAAAACCTTTAAAGTAGGTGCTATTGCTGAGCACTATGTAGGTCACTTTGTTTATATGAATCAGGCGACCTATGAGGAGATATATGGTCAAGCTCCCAAGATGAACACCTATCTGGTCCAACTTAAGGATAAAAGTGAAGGGAATACTGAAAGAGTCGCAGGAGAATTTATGGACCAGGTAGCTGTCAGTGGCCTCGTTCAAAACGCCTCCACCATTCAGCTCTTTGAAAGTTTTGCTAATTCTCTGAATCATACCATGGCTATTTTGGTGCTGGTATCGGTGCTACTAGCTATTGTGATTCTCTATAATTTGACCAATATCAATGTTGCTGAACGGATTCGGGAACTCTCAACCATCAAGGTTCTTGGTTTTCATAACAAAGAAGTGACCCTTTACATCTATCGGGAAACTATCATATTGTCACTAATTGGAATGATTGTAGGATTGGTATCAGGCTTTTATCTCCATCAATTTCTCATTCAGATGATTGCACCCGGTACCTTCCGTTTTCAACCAAAGGTCGGATGGGAAGTGTATCTAATTCCAGTTCTAGCTGTCAGTGTCATTTTGACCATCCTAGGAGTTTTTGTCAATCATTATCTCCGAAAGGTGGATATGTTAGAAGCCCTCAAGTCGGTAGAATAGTTTTTATACAAAAAAACAAATAAGAAAAGCCCTTTGTGGCTTTTTTTATTTTTCATAAAAAAATGGTAAAATAGTAAGAGTAGAAATGGAGTTCTAGATATGAAACGAATTGATCAATTTGAAAATAAGAAAGTATTAGTCCTAGGTTTAGCCAAATCAGGTGAGTCTGCAGCTCGTCTCTTGGACAAGTTAGGTGCCATTGTAACGGTTAATGATGGCAAGCCTTTTGAGGAAAATCCAGCTGCGCAAAGTCTCTTGGAAGAGGGTATCAAGGTTGTCACTGGTGGACATCCTTTGGAATTATTAGATGAAGATTTTGCCCTCATGGTGAAAAACCCTGGTATTCCTTATAGCAATCCTATGATTGAAAAAGCTCTAGAAAAAGGCATTCCAGTTTTGACTGAGGTTGAGTTGGCCTATTTGATTTCTGATGCACCAATCGTCGGTATTACTGGTTCAAATGGTAAGACAACGACCACAACCATGATTGGTGAAGTTCTGACTGCTGCAGGACAAAATGGACTCTTATCAGGTAACATCGGTTATCCTGCTAGTCAGGTTGCTCAAACTGCAACAGATAAGGATACCCTTGTCATGGAACTTTCTTCTTTCCAATTAATGGGAATCCAGGAATTCCATCCTGAAATTGCTGTTATCACCAACCTGATGCCAACACATATTGACTATCACGGTTCTTTTGAGGACTATGTGGCAGCCAAGTGGAATATCCAAAGCAATATGACAGCAGCTGATTACCTAGTATTGAACTTCAACCAGGAATTAGCTAAAGAACTTGCTACAAAGACAAACGCGGCTGTAGTACCATTCTCAACACTTGAAAAGGTTGACGGAGCCTATCTTGAAGATGGTCTTCTCTACTTCCGTGGTGAAAAAGTCATGGCAGCTGATGAAATCGGTGTTCCAGGTAGCCACAATGTGGAAAATGCTCTTGCAACCATTGCCGTTGCTAAACTGCGTGGCGTTGATAATGAAACCATCAAGGAAACCTTGTCAGCCTTTGGTGGTGTCAAACACCGTCTCCAGTTTGTAGACCAAATCAATGGCGTTAAATTTTATAACGATAGTAAGTCAACCAATATCTTAGCAACTCAAAGCCTTGTCAGGATTTGATAATAGCAAGATTATCTTGATTGCTGGTGGGTTGGACCGTGGCAATGAGTTTGACGAATTGGTTCCTGATATTACTGGACTTAAGAAAATGGTCATCCTCGGTCAATCTGCAGAGCGTGTCAAACGTGCAGCGGATAAAGCTGGTGTGGCTTATGTCGACGCGACTGATATTGCAGATGCGACTCGTAAGGCTTCTGAACTTGCGGAAGAGGGAGATGTTGTTCTCCTCAGTCCTGCCAATGCGAGCTGGGATATGTATGCTAACTTTGAAGTACGTGGAGATCTTTTCATCGACACTGTAGCGGAGTTAAAGGGATAATATGAAAAAAATAGTATTTACTGGTGGGGGAACGGTTGGACACGTTACCCTCAACCTTTTGTTAATGCCTAAGTTCATCGAAGATGGCTGGGAAGTCCACTATATTGGTGATAAAAATGGGATTGAGCATCATGAAATTCTCAAGTCAGGTTTAGATGTTACCTTCCATTCGATTGCAACAGGGAAATTACGTCGTTATTTCTCATGGCAAAATATGGTTGACGTCTTTAAGGTTGCTTTTGGAATTCTTCAATCGCTCTTTATCATGCTTCGAGTTCGTCCACAAGCCCTCTTTTCTAAGGGTGGATTTGTATCTGTTCCGCCTGTTATCGCAGCGCGAGTATGCAGAGTTCCAGTCTTCATCCACGAGTCTGATCTCTCTATGGGATTGGCCAATAAAATTGCCTATAAGTTTGCGACTAAGATGTACTCTACTTTCGAGCAAGCGTCTAGTCTCACTAAGGTAGAACATGTAGGAGCTGTGACCAAGGTTTCTGGTCCAGTTATGGAAGAACCGGAAGAAATGGTGGATATCCGAACTTCTTTCAACGACAAGTTACCAACTCTTCTATTTGTTGGAGGCTCTGCTGGGGCGCGTGTCTTTAACCAATTAGTCACAGACCACAAGGAAGAGCTGATTAGTCGCTATAATATCATTAACCTGACAGGTGATGCTAGTTTAAATGAACTCAGTTCAAACCTCTACCGTGTTGATTATGCGACGGAACTCTATCAACCACTCATGAATATGGCTGATGTGGTCATCACTCGTGGTGGTGCCAATACGATTTTTGAACTCCTTGCTATGGCTAAATTGCACGTCATTGTACCACTGGGTCGTGAAGCTAGCCGTGGAGATCAGATTGAAAATGCAGCCTATTTTGTGAAGAAAGGCTATGCTGAGGAGTTGCAAGAGAGTGACTTGACCTTGTCTACTTTGGAAGAAAAAAAGTAAATCAACTTTTGACCAACAAAGAGATCTATCAAAATACGATGAAGAATTCTCAGGAATTAAAAATCTGTGGCAGATTTTTTTATGAGTTACTAAAAAAAGATTTATCATAAGGAAAAATTGATGTCAAAGGATAAAAAGAATCAGGACACTCAAGGCAAGGAATTGTCAGAGTGGCAAAAACGAAATCAAGAATATCTTCAAAAAAAAGCTGAAGAAGAGGCGAAACGTGCCGAAGAAGAAGCTCGTGAAAAAGAAGAACAAGTATCAGAGTCTTCTGAAAGTGCTCAAGAAGTGTCAGAATGGCAAAAAGAACACCACGAGTATTTGAGCAAAAGAACGGAAGAAAACTCTACGAGTTCTGAAGAAGTGGACGAAGAATCCGAAAAATCTGAAGAGAAGGATTCGGATACAAGCGATGAGACTTCAAATGAAGAAAAAGATTCGGAGGAAACTCCTCAAGAGGACTCTAAGAGTCAGGATCAAGTAGAAAAAGAAAAAGCTGACGAAAAGGTTAAGAAACAGAAACAGGTAAAAACTAAGAGTAAACCTCCAAAACCAGCCATTCCTTCTATACATATCTGGCGAGCAGTTACAATCCTCGTCCCAAGTTTTATAATCTTATTCTTGTCTATTTATCTTCTAAGCCCTCTAGCTACAATGAAACATATTGAGGTTACGGGCACTGTTCAGACAAGTGCAGACCAAGTTAGAGAAGCGTCTGGCATTCGTGACAGTGACTATACAATCAGCTTGCTCTTAAATAAAGATAAGCATGCGGAAATGGTCAAATCAAATCACTGGATTGAATCGGCTAAGATAGTTTATCAATTCCCAGTTCACTTTACTATTGAAGTTAAAGAATTTGAGATTGCAGCCTACTCTGTTTCTGGAGATAGCTATTACCCAATTTTAACTAGTGGAAGCATTGAATCAACTGCCGTTAGTTCTGACAACTTACCTGAGAAATACATATCTGTTTTATTTAACGATGAGGAACAGATTAAAACCCTAATTTCTCAGCTAAATGAAGTTAGTCCAGAAATTAAGCAAGAGATTGAGAAGATTGAACTTGCACCAAGTAAGGTAACAAGTGACCTTCTAAAAATTACCATGTATGATACAGACGAGATTTTGGTGCCATTATCAGAACTAGGGAAGAAGTTACCTTACTACAGTAAGATAAAACCACAGTTGACAGTTCCTAGTGGTATTGACATGGAGGTCGGTATCTATAGCTATAGTCTAGTGGATAAGGCTCTGGATGACGAAAGAGTCAAAGCCAAAGAAGAGGAAAAGAAGAAGCAGGAAGAAGAGAAGAAAAAACAAGCTGAGCAAGGAAATCAAGATCAAACAACACAGACGACTCAAACAACACAGAGTCGCTAAGTTTCAGATGATTCGTTCAGTTACTTGTTTTTACTTGACAAGTACCGCTTTAAATAATAGAATAGTAAAAAACCTTTAAAGCAGTCCAGAGAGGCAGCTAAGGTTAGACGGTGAAAGGGTGGAGACTACCCATTTTTCGTGGAACCTTGCTGTAGGCAGGTTCCTTTTTTGTATTATTTACCAAAGGAATTAACTGGATTTGAAATAAAGCAAAAGGAGAAAGATATGCGAGAAAGTCGCCCAGTGATTGCTCTGGATTTTCCAACTTTTAAAGAAGTTCAAGATTTTTTGGAACTCTTTCCTAGTGAGGAAAAACTGTATTTGAAAGTTGGAATGGAACTATACTACTCAGCTGGTCCTGGGGTTGTACGATATCTGAAGAAATTGGGGCATAGTGTCTTTCTGGATCTCAAGCTCCATGATATTCCAAATACAGTCAAATCAGCCATGAAGGTCTTGTCTTATCTGGGCGTTGATATGACCAATGTTCATGCAGCAGGTGGCGTTGAGATGATGAAGGCTGCGCGTGAAGGACTTGGGGGAAAAGCCAAATTAATTGCTGTCACTCAGTTAACTTCAACCTCTGAGGAGCAAATGAGAGACTTTCAAAATATCCAAACCAGTCTTCAAGAATCGGTTATTCATTATGCTAAGAAAACCGCTGAAGCAGGTTTAGATGGAGTTGTTTGTTCAGCTCAAGAAGTAAAACTCATCAAAGAAGCTACCAGTCCAGACTTTATTTGCCTGACACCCGGCATTCGTCCATCAGGCGCTGTAGTAGGAGATCAAAAACGAGTCATGACACCAGCAGATGCTTATCATATTGGTAGTGACTATATCGTTGTCGGGCGCCCAATCACTCAAGCCACTGATCCAGTAGCAGCTTATCATGCTATCAAGGATGAATGGACACAAGACTGGAAATAAGAATATAGTTTAAAATACAAAGGAGAATCCCATGACACTTGCTAAAGACATTGCTAGCCATCTATTGAAAATTCAAGCCGTTTACCTCAAACCAGAAGAGCCCTTCACTTGGGCATCAGGTATCAAGTCACCAATTTATACGGATAACCGTGTAACACTTGCCTACCCAGAGACACGTACCTTGATTGAGAATGGTTTTGTGGAGGCCATCAAGGCAGAATTCCCTGAGGTAGAAGTGATTGCAGGAACAGCGACTGCAGGTATTCCTCATGGTGCCATCATCGCTGATAAAATGAATTTGCCATTTGCTTACATCCGTAGCAAACCAAAAGACCATGGAGCTGGAAACCAAATCGAAGGCCGTGTAGCTCAAGGACAAAAGATGGTTGTTGTGGAAGACCTCATTTCAACAGGGGGATCAGTTCTTGAGGCCGTAGCAGCTGCGAAACGTGAAGGAGCGGATGTTCTTGGAGTTGTGGCTATCTTCAGCTATCAATTACCAAAAGCAGATAAGAACTTTGCAGATGCTGGTGTCAAACTAGTGACTCTTTCAAACTACAGTGAGCTCATTCACCTAGCCCAAGAAGAAGGTTACATCACACCAGAAGGACTTGACCTCCTCAAACGCTTTAAAGAAGACCAAGAAAATTGGCAAAATGCTTAAGATATATAAAAATCAGGTAACCCTTAGGGTCACCTGATTTTTTGAAAGGTCCAGGTAATCAGTTTGAAATTCCAAGACAAATTTTTTGAAAATTCTATGAAAAAGAGTTAAGATGTATGTGTAAAGAAATAGGAAAACGCTTACTCAAATAGGAGGGAATTTTATGTCATTTAAAACAAGCAATGCAGAAGGACCTGTAGATTTTATTAACACTTATGATTTGGAGCCAATGGCTCAACAAGTTATTCCTAAAGCTGCCTTTGGTTATATCGCTAGTGGAGCAGAGGATACTTTCACTTTACGCGAGAACATCCGTGCCTTTAACCACAAACTCATCGTTCCACATACGCTTTGTGATGTGGAAAATCCAAGTACAGAGATTGAATTTGCAGGTGAAAAATTGTCTTCGCCAATCATTATGGCGCCTGTTGCGGCTCATAAATTAGCAAATGAACAGGGGGAAGTAGCTACTGCACGTGGTGTGCATGAGTTTGGTTCTCTCTATACAACTAGTTCTTACTCTACTGTAGATCTTCCAAAAATTACAGAAGCCCTTCAAGGGACACCTCACTGGTTCCAATTTTACTTTAGTAAGGATGACGGTATCAACCGCCACATCATGGACCGTGTGAAGGCTGAGGGCTACAAAGCAATTGTCTTGACAGCAGATGCTACTGTAGGGGGCAATCGTGAGGTCGACAAGCGCAATGGTTTTGTCTTCCCCGTTGGTATGCCAATTGTTGAAGAATACCTGCCAGAAGGTGCTGGTAAATCAATGGACTTTGTTTACAAGTCAGCCAAACAACGCTTGTCTCCACGTGATGTAGAATTTATCGCTACATACTCAGGACTTCCTGTTTATGTCAAGGGACCACAATGCCGTGAGGATGTTGAACGCTCACTCGCTGCTGGAGCTTCTGGTATCTGGGTAACCAACCACGGTGGCCGTCAAATCGACGGTGGACCAGCTGCCTTTGACTCACTTCAAGAAGTAGCAGAAGCAGTTGACAAACGTGTGCCAATTGTCTTTGACTCTGGTGTTCGTCGGGGTCAGCATGTCTTTAAAGCCTTGGCTTCAGGAGCAGACTTAGTAGCCATTGGACGACCTGTCATTTATGGCTTAGCTCTTGGTGGTAGTGTGGGTGTACGTCAAGTCTTTGAACACTTGAATGCGGAATTGAAGACAGTCATGCAGTTATCTGGAACTCAGACTATTGAAGATGTTAAACGCTTCAAACTGCGTCACAATCCATACAATCCATCCTTCCCAGTTGATTCACGTGATTTGAAGTTGTATTGATAAAGTAGGAAGTCTCCATTTGATGTGGAGGTTTCTCATCTTGAGGAAGATTGACATGTCATAACAAAGGATGATAAGAAACTATATAAATATATTTTCCAGTCAAATATCTTGCTAGGGCTTTCAATTTCTGTTATACTGATCCAGTAATAAAGACATTTGGGGTGCTTTAGGCTGAGATGATACCCATTGAACCTGATACAGTTAAGACTGGCGAAGGGAAATGTGAAAAGGTTTTTTTCGTATGTCGAAAAGAACTGTCTAATCTTGTAAGGTAAACTCTGATTCTTAATTGTAATTGGAGTTTTTTTGTTTATACAAACTGGATAGGCTTGTTTAGGTAGCTCTCTGCAAGTGCCCTCGACGTTCTTTAAAAGTATCAAGTGGAATTACGATTTTGCTTGGTATCTCTTGGTGTTTTATTGATTACTAAGGAGTAAAGAAAGGAAAAATAAATATGGAAACACAAGACTATGCATTTCAGCCAGGTTTGACCGTTGGAGAATTATTAAAAAGCAGTCAGGAGGATTGGCAGGCTGCAATCAATCATCGCTTTGTTAACGAACTTTTTGCGGGGATAATTGAGAATAAGGTCTTAAAAGACTACCTGATTCAAGATTATCATTTCTTTGATGCCTTCTTATCCATGCTGGGTGCCTGTGTAGCTCACGCAGACCAGCTTGAATCCAAACTTCGTTTTGCCAAGCAACTAGGCTTTCTTGAAGCAGATGAAGATGGTTATTTCCAAAAGGCTTTCAAAGAGTTAAAAGTAGTAGAGAATGACTATCTAGAAGTGACCTTGCACCCTGTAACAAAAGCGTTTCAGGAGCTAATGTATTCTGCTGTGGCTTCATCAGACTATGCTCATCTTTTGGTCATGCTGGTTATTGCAGAAGGTCTCTATTTAGACTGGGGTTCTAAAGATTTGGCTCTACCTGAAGCCTATATTCATTCGGAATGGATTAATCTCCATAGAGGTCCTTTCTTTACAGAGTGGGTTCAATTTCTGGTTGACGAACTCAATCGTGTCGGGAAAGGTATAGAAGATTTGACAGAACTTCAGCAACGCTGGAATCAAGCAGTTGCTTTAGAATTAGCCTTTTTTGATATTGGTTATGAATTATAGGACAGATTCAATACTTTTATGTAGATTGAAAGAATTAACAAACAAACTATATAAATATATTTTCCAGTCAAATATCTTGCTAGGGTTTTCAAATTCTGTTATACTGGTCCAGTAATAAAATAATAAAGACATTTGGGGTGCTTTAGGCTGAGATGATACCCATTGAACCTGATACAGTTAATACTGGCGAAGGGAAATGTGAAAAGTTTTTTTCGTATGTCGAAAAGAACTGTCTAATCTGGTAAGGTAAACTCTAATTCTCGTTTGTAATTGGAGTTTTTTTGTTTATCAAAAGAGGATAGGCTTGCCGTCAAGCCTTTGGTAGCTCTCCTTGAATGCCCCACTTTTCTTTAAAAAAGGAGTTTTTTATGTTAAAAAAATGGCAGTTAAAAGATGTTATCTTGCTTGCTTTCTTGTCTATCTTTTTTGGTGGCGTTTTTGTGGGTTCGGGCTATCTGTTTGATATCTTCACCCTGATCTTGGCCCCTCTTGGTTTGCAGGCCTTCGCCAATGAAATCCTCTTTGGTCTCTGGTGTATGGCTGCGCCCATTGCGGCCATTTTTGTTCCAAGAGTCGGAAGTGCAACGATTGGAGAAGTGCTCGCTGCGCTTGCTGAAGTCCTTTATGGTAGCCAATTCGGTCTAGGCGCTCTTTTGTCTGGCTTGGTTCAAGGTTTGGGAAGTGAATTTGGCTTTCTTGTGACCAAGAATCGCTATGATAGTTGGCTCTCTCTAATTGCTAATAGTATTGGGATTACCCTTTTTAGCTTTGTTTATGAATACTTTAAATTAGGCTACTATGCATTCTCCCTTCCTTTTGTCCTTTCCTTGCTGGTGGTGCGTTTTATTTCCGTCTTTTTCTTCTGTACCATCTTGGTTCGTGCCATTGTCAAACTCTATCATCAGTTTGCAGCTGGAGGAAAGGCATAGATGGGCCTGGAATTAAGAGGGATTCAATCCCCAATCTTTTCGGAACCGATTGATTTTACTTTTCATTCGCAAGCCTTCACCTTGTTAGTTGGGAGCAGTGGTTCAGGAAAATCCAGTCTCTTTCAAGTCATTGCTCAAGTCAGTTCTCTTCCCTATAGTGGTCAAGTTCTGATAGATGGGAGTGAGGTCAGTCAGCTTTCTATCGTCGAACGTGTCCAGACGGTTGGCATTCTCTTTCAAAATCCCAATCATCAATTTACCATGGAGAACTTGTTTGAGGAGCTGATTTTTTCCTTGGAGAATATCGGCCATCCCGTTCAGGAAATTGATTCTAAAATAGCAGAGGTTGTTCGGCAATGTCGTTGCGAGCCAATCTTGCACCGACCCATCCATCACCTATCAGGTGGGGAAAAGCAAAAGGCTGCGCTAGCTGTTCTCTTTGCCATGAATCCTAGGGTCTATCTCTTGGATGAGCCCTTTGCTTCTATTGACCGCAAGAGTAGGCTAGAGATATTGGAGATTCTAAAAGAGTTGGCTCTTGACGGGAAGACAGTTATTTTGTGCGACCATGATTTATCAGACTATGGAGCCTACATTGACCATATGGTGGAGCTAAGAGACGGGCAACTAAGGGAAATAAATAAATCCCTACCTCTGAGATGATACAGGTTTCTTCAAAGGAAGTTGCCTCTAGTCCAGAACTATTCCATATGGACCGTGTAACTTGTGAGCTGGGAAATCGCCCCCTCTTTTCGATTGCTGATTTTACATTCCACCAAGGAATTTCCTGTATCTTGGGTGATAATGGTGTCGGGAAATCAACCCTCTTTCGATCTATTCTTCAATTTCAAAAGTATAAAGGGCTCATTACTTGGAAGGGGAAAGTCCTGAAAAAGAAAAAGAGTTTGTATCGTGATCTGACGGGTGTTGTTCAGGAAGCTGAGAAACAGTTTATCCGAGTCAGTCTGAGAGAGGAACTGCAATTAGATAGCTTAAACTCTGAAAGTAATCAGCGGATTCTCCAAGCATTACAATTTTTTAATTTGGATCAGGCACTCGATAAGAGTCCTTATCAATTAAGTGGTGGTCAGCAAAAGATTCTTCAGCTATTGACCATCTTGACCAGCAAGGCTTCTGTGATTCTGCTAGATGAACCTTTTGCTGGTTTGGATGATAGAGCTTGCCATTATTTTTGCCAGTGGATTGTGGAGGAGAGCAATCAAGGAAGAAGTTTTTTGATCATTAGCCATCGTTTAGATCCCTTGATTTCTGTGGTCGATTATTGGATTGAGATGACTAGTGAGGGTCTCAGTCATCTCCAAGACGTGACCATCAGCAAACCTCTCCCATCTCTGAATAATGATACTCTAGGGGAGGTGAGGTAGTATGATCAAAGTAGCAACCAAGACACCAGTTATCAGCCTCTTCTTTCTAATTTTATCCTTGGAAACATCCTTCATTCCTTCGATTGCTCTAAATCTTTCGGTAGCTGCATTTTGCATCCTCTTTATGCTCTATTATCGTCGATTTAAAATGTTGGCTTGGATGATTTTGCTTGCCATCTTACCATCCTTTGCCAACTACTGGGCAGTTCAGTTACATGGGGATGCTTCGCAGGCAGTGATACTTGGGACGAGAGCTTTTGTGACAGTTTGTATCGGTCTTGTCTTTGTTTCCAGTATTTCCCTAAAAGAGCTTCTCTTGTACTTGGCTCAAAAGGGGTTCTCGCGTTCTTGGGCCTATGCCTTGATTGTGGTATTCAATGCCTTTCCCCTCATTCAGCAAGAAATCAAGTCTCTCAAGGAAGCTTGCTTACTGCGTGGCCAAAAATTGCATGTTTGGTCGCCCTTGATTTACAGTAAGGTTCTGATGACGGTTTTTAGATGGCGTCATCTTTACCTGAGAGCTCTGTCTGCGCACGGATATGACGAGCATGCACAGGTGGAGAATAGTTATCGGACTTTTTATATTTCTCAGAGGACAAAATTGATCTACCTACTTTTCTTTTTATTGCTTCAAACCAGTCTATTTCTATAAAGGAGTTATTATGGAATTTACAGATATTGCGATGGAATTATCTAAGGAAGCTTGGCAGGCTTCCTTTCATCACCCATTTGTATTACAGTTACAAGAGGGGGAATTTAGAACCTTCTATTTTCCGCTATTACCTGATTCAGGATGCCTACTATCTGAAGTCTTTTTCAGAAGCCTATCACCTCTTGGCTGATAAGACTTCCAACGAGGAGATGAAAAGACTCTTGAAACAAAATGCCCAGAGTCTAGTGGAGGGTGAGTTGTTTATCCGTCAACAATTTTTCAAGGAATTGGGAATCAGTGACCAGGAAATGGAGCAACATCCAATCGCTCCAACCTGTTATCATTACATTTCTCATATTTATCGACAGTTTGCAGAGTCAAACTTGGGCATTGCTTTTGCTAGTTTGCTTCCATGTCCTTGGTTATACCATGATTTGGGCAAGGCACTTAATCGCAAACCATCCCCGAATCCTCTTTATAAACGGTGGATTGAAACCTATATCACCGATGAGTTAGAACAGCAGATTAAAGAGGAAGAAGCGCTGGTTAATCAGCTCTATCGAGAAAGCGACGAGACAGACAAACAAAAAATGCTAGAGGCCTTCCACCGAAGTGTCCACATGGAAGCCAAGTTTTGGGAGATGGCTTACCAACACCAAACATGGACGAGTGATTTGCAGTCCTTAGAAACAGAGAAGAAATAGAAAATGAGAAACCACCGACTTCAAGTTCACAAATTAACCGTTTTATCCATGATGATTGCCCTTGATGTTGTTCTTACACCGATCTTTCGAATTGAAGGGATGGCACCGATGTCTAGTGTGGTCAACATCCTAGCAGGAATCATGATGGGACCTGTTTATGCCTTGGTCATGGCTACAGTGACAGCCTTTATCCGTATGTCTACTCAAGGCATTCCCCCTTTGGCCCTAACAGGAGCTACCTTTGGAGCCCTCCTTGCAGGTCTCTTTTATAAGTATGGTAGAAAATTTTACTTTTCTGCCCTAGGAGAAATATTGGGAACAGGAATTATCGGTTCTATTGTTTCCTATCCTGTCATGGTTCTCTTTACGGGATCTGCGGCCAAGCTCAGCTGGTTTATCTACACCCCTCGATTTTTCGGAGCAACCTTGATTGGTACAGCGATTTCCTTTATTGCCTTTCGATTTTTAATCAAGCAGGAATTCTTTAAAAAAGTGCAGGGATATTTCTTTGGAGAAAGGATAGAATGATGCAGAAATTGACAAATCCTTTCCCTCTGGCAACCAGTTCCTTAATTCACTGCATCACCAATGAGATTTCCTGCGAGATGCTGGCCAATGGCATTTTGGCTCTGGAATCTAAACCAGTCATGGCAGATGATCCTCGTGAGGTTCTTGATTTTACTAAGCAAAGCCAGGCTCTCTTCATCAATTTGGGGCATTTGTCAGCTGAGAAGGAGAAAGCAATCCGTATGGCAGCTTCTTATGCAGCTCAAGCTTGTCTCCCAATGGTAGTAGATGCGGTTGGCGTAGCGGCATCCCCCATTCGTAAGGATCTAGTCACAGATCTTTTAGAATACAAGCCCACAGTCCTTAAAGGAAATATGTCGGAAATCCGAAGTCTTGTTGGTTTAAAGCACCACGGAGTTGGAGTTGATGCTAGCCATAAAGATCAAGAAACTAAGGATTTGCTTCAAGTTTTGAAAGACTGGTGTCAGACCTATCATGGTATGTCGTTCCTAGTCACTGGACCCAAGGACCTCATTGTTTCAGAAAATCAAGTTGCTGTATTGAGGAATGGCTGTGCAGAATTGGACTGGATAACAGGGACAGGAGACCTGGTTGGAGCCTTGACAGCCGTTTTTCTCAGCCAAGGAAAGACTGCCTTTGAAGCTTCGTGCCTAGCAGTTTCTTATCTCAATATCTCTGCTGAGAGAATAGTTGTACAAGGAATGGGATTGGAAGATTTTCGTTACCAAGTTCTCAATCAACTCTCTCTCCTAAAAAGAGATGAAAACTGGCTAAAAGCCATCAAAGGAGACTTTTATGAATAGAGAAGCACTTAGACTGTATCTAGTAACCAATCGCTACCAAGATTCCTTGGAAAACTTTCTTGAAAAAGTCGAGACGGCCTGCCGTTCAGGTGTTACCATCATCCAACTACGAGAAAAAAATCTCACCACCAATCAATACTATCAACTGGCAAAACAAGTCAAGGAAATAACAGATGCCTATCAGGTACCCTTGATAATCGATGATCGATTGGATATCTGTCTAGCAGTCGATGCTGCTGGGTTGCATATAGGCGACGATGAACTACCAGTTTCGGTTGCTAGACAAGTCTTGGGTCCTGAAAAAATCCTCGGTGTCACTGCTAAAACAGTAAAAAGAGCCCTGGAAGCAGAAACATCAGGGTGCGGATTACTTGGGAACAGGAGCCATTTTTCCCAACTACGACCAAGGAGAATGCTCCCATCACCCTGATTTCAACCTTGAAAACCATTTGCCAAACGGTTGCCATTCCAGTAGTTGCTATTGGAGGCTTGACGTCAGAGAATATTGATCAACTTATCGGCACGGGTATAGCTGGAGTAGCTGTCGTACGTGATTTGATGCAGGCAGAAGATATTGAGGCAAAAACACAAGCCTTTTTAACAAAGCTAAATGACATTGTTTCCTAATCAAAAACTCTCTAATTCCTTATAGCGGGAACTAGAGAGTTTTTCTTAATCTTTAAAAGTTGTATGGTTGACTGGGCCAGAACCATGTCCGAGTTGAGGAGCGTCTTGGATGGCTTTTGTGATAAAGGCCTTGGCCTTATCAACTGCCTGATAAAGACTTCTGCCCTTGGCTAGTTCAGCCGTAATCACAGCAGCAAAGGTACATCCAGTACCATGGGTGTGACAAGTTTGAATTCTTGGACTTTCCCAGATAAATTGCTCCTCCTTGGTAAAAAGGAAATCCTTGGCACCACCTTCAAGATGACCACCTTTGATAACAACGGACTGAGGACCAAATTCTTTTATAATCAGGCGACCGGCACGTTGCATATCTTCTGGATCATGGATTGAAAAACCAACAATCTCTTCTGCCTCAGGAAGATTCGGAGTGATAATGGTTGCAAGGGGAAGCAGATTTGTTTTTAGGTAGTCTCTGGCACTAGAATCAATCAGGGTGTCCCCACTCGTAGCGACCATAACAGGGTCAAGCACATAGGGACAGTCCAGCTTTTTAAGATAGGGTTGGATGATCTCCATGATCTCAGTAGTTGCCAACATCCCTGTTTTTACAGCCTGAGGCTTGATATCCGAAAAGACACTTTCCAATTGAGCTTCCAGCATTTTGTTGGAGACGTGCTCGATTAATTGAACGCCTCTGGTATTTTGAGCGACAAGACTGGTCACAACGGCCATTCCATAGACATCTCTAGCTTGGAATGACTTTAAATCAGCCATAATGCCAGCACCGCCACTAGGGTCAGTCCCTGCAATGGTTAGAGCAACGGGTAAATAAGTCATCTAAAACCTCCCAACCAACTGAAGTTTGTATTCTTAAGAACAAGCTAGTCTGTTTGAGGAAAGCAATAGAAGACCAGCTAGTCCTCATTATCATTTCCACTTCCATCAGCTAGCATTACCTAGATTGAGTCAAAGGGATCTAACAGTCGTTAATCTCAGCTTTACGCACCCCTAGTGGTTGTTTTCTTTTTTCTTCAGTATAGCATATTTTTATAGTTTATATAGTAAAATTTGACTGCAAATCTCTCGTTACATGATTAGAACTCTATTTTTTTCGAAAAAAAATAATAAAAAAATTATAGTTGACAAATGTAGATTTTTGAGAGTATACTTATATTTATAATTGACAAACGTAGATTTTGGAGGAGATGACGATGCAGATTTCAGACGCAGAATGGCAGGTCATGAAGATTATTTGGATGCAAGGAGAGCAGACCAGTACGGATTTGATCATGGTTTTGGCGGAGCGGTTCGACTGGTCCAAGTCGACCATTCAAACTCTTTTGGCTCGTTTGGTGGAGAAAGAATGTTTGACTCGGGAAAAGCAGGGGAAGTCCTTTATCTATTCAGCCCTTTTAACTCTAGACGACAGTAGAGGTTTATTGGTTCAGGATATCAAAGACAAGCTTTGTTCCCGCAGGATGAAGCAGTTACTTGCCGATTTGATTGAAGAATGTGACTTTACCCTAGCTGACTTGAAAGGCTTGGAAGAAGTCATTTCTAAGAAAAAAGCAAGTGCTGTAACAGAAGTAAAATGTAATTGTATGTAAAGGAGACGCTATGTTAAATCTATTTGTATCTATTATTGTTCTAGGAATGATTGCTTTTATCTTCTTTTGGTTTTTCAAAAAACCGCAAGAAGATGCTAAGAGAGCTCAACAAAAGAATGGCTATCAAGAAATTCGAGTGGAAGTCATGGGGGGATACACTCCAGGAACTATTATCCTCAAAAAATCGCAACCAGCTCGTATTATTTTTGATCGAAAAGATCCTTCACCTTGCTTGGACCAAATCGTTTTTCCAGACTTTGGAGTGCATGCTGATCTGCCTATGGGAGACCAATATGTGGTTGAAATCACTCCTGAAGAAGCAGGTGAGTATGGTTTCTCTTGTGGCATGAATATGATGCACGGTAAGATGATTGTAGAATAGGAGAAGACTATGACCGAAATTGTAAAGGCAAGCCTTGAAAATGGTGTGCAAAAAATTCGTATTACAGCAGAAAAAGGTTATCATCCAGCCCATATTCAACTACAAAAAGGAATTCCTGCTGAGATTACCTTTCACCGTGTGACACCGTCAAACTGTTATAAAGAAATTCTCTTCGAAGAAGAAGGAATTCTAGAACCAATCGCTCAAGATGAAGAAAAAGTCATTCGCTTTACTCCGCAAGACTTGGGTGAGCATGAATTTTCATGTGGCATGAAGATGCAAAAGGGAACATACAGCGTTGTTGAAAAAACCAAAAGGTCCCTCAGTCTGTTGCAACGTTTTTGGATTACCAGTATTTTCACCCTACCCTTAGTCTTCCTCATGCTTGGCATGATGACTGGCAATATCAGTCATCCAGTCATGCACTGGGGAACCTTCTTAGCTACGACACCCATTATGCTGGTGGCTGGACTTCCATATATCAGAAGCGCTTGGGCTAGCTTTAAAAAACATAATGCCAACATGGATACCTTGGTGGCTCTAGGAACCTTGGTAGCCTATGTCTATAGTTTATTTGCTCTCTTTGCAGGCCTACCTGTTTATTTGAAAGTGCAGGTTTTATCCTCTTCTTCGTTCTTTTAGGTGCAGTATTTGAAGAACGCATGCGCAAAAATGCTTCACAGGCAGTCGAAAAATTATTAGACTTACAAGCAAAAACAGCAGAAGTCTTGCGTGATGATGTTTATGTTCAAATCCCTCTAGAACAGGTCAAAGTTGGTGATTTAATCCGTGTTCGACCAGGTGAAAAAATTGCCGTTGATGGGATTGTCTTAGAAGGTGAAACGAGTATTGATGAATCAATGGTGACTGGGGAAAGTATTCCAGTAGACAAGTCTGCCGGTGATACTGTCATTGGTTCAACCATCAATAATAGTGGTACGATCATCTTTAGAGCTGAAAAAGTTGGTTCTGAGACTATGCTGGCTCAGATTGTAGACTTTGTGAAGAAAGCGCAAACGAGTCGTGCTCCTATTCAAGATTTGACAGACAAGATTTCTGGGATTTTTGTACCAGCAGTTGTCATTTTAGGACTTCTTACTTTTTGGATCTGGTTTGTTTTCCTAGGAGAAAGCTTTGTGACGTCACTTCTCTACGGAGTTGCTGTTTTGATAATTGCCTGTCCTTGTGCACTAGGACTCGCGACACCGACAGCACTCATGGTTGGAACAGGACGAAGTGCCAAGATGGGGATTCTTCTCAAAAATGGTACAGTTCTACAGGAAATCCAAAAAGTCCAAACGGTTGTTTTTGATAAGACAGGAACCTTGACCGAAGGCAAACCAGTAGTGACAGATGTTATCGGCGATGAAAGAGAAGTGCTAAGTTTGGCTGCTTCACTGGAAGATGTATCTCAACACCCGCTAGCTCAAGCTATTGTCAATCGTGCATCTGAACTAGGAATTAGCCTTTACCCAGTGGAAAACTTCCAAGCCTTGCATGGAAAAGGTGTGACTGGGATTATTAATGGTAAACAAGTCTTGCTGGGGAATGCCAAACTTTTAGCTGACCTTGCTATTCCAAGTGACTATCAAAAACAATTTGATTTGCTTGAGAAAGAAGCAAAAACAGTTGTTTTCCTATCCGTAGATGGTCAGTTAAAAGGCTTAATTGCCTTGCAGGATGTCCCTAAGGAAAATGCTAAAGAAGCAATTGCTAAATTGAAAAAACGCGGCCTCAGAACGGTTATGCTTACCGGAGATAATGCTGGAGTAGCCCATGCGATTGCAGAGCAAATTGGGATCGAAGAAGTGATCGCAAATGTCTTGCCAGAGGAAAAGGCGCATGAGATTCACAAGCTTCAAAAGAATGGCAAACTGGCCTTTGTTGGAGATGGAATCAATGATGCGCCAGCCCTCAGTGTAGCTGATGTCGGAATTGCCATGGGCTCTGGGACAGATATTGCCATTGAATCAGCAGATCTTGTCCTTACAACCAACAATTTACTAGGATTGGCACGTGCCTTTGACATGAGTAAGAAGACCTTTAATCGTATTCTACTCAATCTTTTCTGGGCTTCTATCTATAACCTCATTGGCATTCCGATTGCAGCAGGAGTCTTTTCAGGACTTGGTTTGGTGCTCAATCCAGAACTTGCAGGATTAGCCATGGCCTTTAGTTCAGTTTCTGTCCTAATCAGTTCTCTCATGCTTAATTTTACTAAAGTCGATTAAAAAGGCGGTCTTAACCGCTTTTTTTGCTATTCTAAAACAGATTTTCAAAACGCTTTCAAACTGTACTGTAATAGAGAATGAAAATTTCTGAGCACATTCTTATGAATCTGAAATCAAATGTGATAAATTAGGATTGTAAATTTACTGAATCGTTTTCAAATAACATATAAAAGCGTTTTTTGTAAATATATGAAATTATTTTGAAGGAGAGTTATCATTATGACTCAAGGGAAAATTACTGCATCTGCAGCAATGCTCAACGTATTGAAAACATGGGGTGTAGACACTATCTACGGTATCCCATCAGGAACACTCAGCTCACTTATGGACGCTTTGGCTGAAGACAAAGATATCCGTTTCTTGCAAGTTCGCCACGAAGAAACAGGTGCTCTTGCAGCGGTTATGCAGGCTAAATTTGGCGGTTCTATCGGTGTTGCAGTTGGTTCAGGTGGACCTGGTGCAACTCACTTGATCAACGGTGTTTACGATGCAGCTATGGATAACACTCCATTCCTTGCTATCCTTGGATCACGTCCAGTTAACGAATTGAACATGGATGCCTTCCAAGAATTGAACCAAAACCCAATGTACAACGGTATCGCTGTTTACAACAAACGTGTAGCTTACGCAGAACAATTGCCAAAAGTGATTGACGAAGCTTGCCGTGCTGCCGTTTCTAGAAAAGGTCCAGCTGTCGTTGAAATTCCAGTAAACTTTGGTTTCCAAGAAATCGACGAAAACTCATACTATGGTTCAGGTTCATACGACCGTTCATTCATCGCTCCTGCTTTGAACGAAGTTGAAATCGACAAAGCTGTTGAAATTTTGAACAACGCTGAACGTCCAGTTATCTACGCTGGTTACGGTGGTGTTAAAGCTGGTGAAGTGATTACTGAATTGTCACGTAAAATCAAAGCACCAATCATCACAACTGGTAAAAAAACTTTGAAGCTTTCGAATGGAACTACGAAGGGTTGACAGGTTCTGCTTACCGTGTTGGTTGGAAACCAGCTAACGAAGTTGTCTTCGAAGCAGACACAGTTCTTTTCCTTGGTTCAAACTTCCCGTTTGCTGAAGTTTACGAAGCCTTCAAGAACACTGAAAAATTCATCCAAGTCGATATCGACCCTTACAAACTTGGTAAACGCCACGCCCTTGATGCTTCAATCCTTGGTGATGCAGGTCAAGCAGCTAAAGCAATCCTTGACAAAGTGAATTCAGTTGAATCTACTCCATGGTGGCGTGCAAACGTGAAGAACAACCAAAACTGGCGTGATTACATGAACAAACTCGAAGGTAAAACTGAGGGTGAATTGCAATTGTATCAAGTTTACAATGCTATCAACAAATACGCTGATCAAGACGCTATCTACTCAATCGACGTCGGTGATACTACTCAAACATCTACTCGTCACCTTCATATGACACCTAAGAACATGTGGCGTACATCTCCACTCTTTGCGACAATGGGTATTGCCCTTCCTGGTGGTATCGCTGCTAAGAAAGACAATCCAGATCGCCAAGTATGGAACATCATGGGTGACGGTGCATTCAACATGTGCTACCCAGACGTGATCACAAACGTTCAATACGACCTTCCAGTTATCAACGTTGTCTTCTCAAATGGTAAATATGCCTTCATCAAGGACAAATACGAAGACACAAACAAACACTTGTTTGGTTGTGACTTCCCTAATGCTGACTATGCGAAAATCGCTGAAGCGCAAGGTGCTGTAGGATTTACAGTTGACCGTATCGAAGACATCGATGCAGTTGTTGCAGAAGCTGTTAAATTGAACAAAGAAGGTAAAACTGTTGTTATCGATGCTCACATCACTCCACATCGTCCACTTCCAGTAGAAGTACTTGAGTTGGATCCAAAACAACACTCAGAAGAAGCAATCAAAGCCTTCAAGGAAAAATACGAAGCTGAAGAGCTTGTACCATTCCGCCTCTACTTAGAAGAAGAAGGATTGCAATCACGCGCAATTAAATAATTCCTAACGTGGGACTTAAAAAGATCGGAGTAATCCGGTCTTTTTGTGGAGGACAGTAAATGAATTTAAATCAATTAGATATTATCGTGTCAGATGTTCCCCAAGTTTGTGCTGAATTAGAGAGTATCTTGGATAAAAAGGCGGACTATGTTGATAACAGTTTTGCTCAGTTCACGATTGGCAGTCACTGTCTCATGTTATCCCAAAATCATTTGATTCCTTTGGAAAATTTTCAGTCAGGAATCATTCTACACATTGAGGTTGAGGATGTCGACCAGAACCAAAAGCGGTTAAAAGAGATTGGTGCCGAGATTTTACACGGTCCTTGTGAAACGGATTGGGGAACAGAATCCCTGTTAGTTGAAGGCCCTGCTGGTATAGTCATTGATTTTTATAGAATTAAATAAGGGCGCTTAGTCATTTGAAGTTAACATTAATGATTCTTAAAACAGAATATGAGAATATGAACTATTAAAAGATCGGAGCAATCCGGTCTTTTTTTCTCCCATCTTTTCTGTTAAAATAGAGTCATCATCATGTTTGAAGGAGAAAAAGATGCCAACAACTTTCTTTCTATTATTTGGCTTAATGTCGTTAGGCTTTGCTGCCTTCACCTATTTCATGTTCGACATTTTTATCTTTAGTAATTACAGAAATGCCAAGAGATGTACGGAAAAAACCGAAGGAGTTATTACTCGATATTCCTATGCTCTTTATAACGGAATTAGTCTCCCAGTGGTTGAGTACACTGTTGATGGGAACCGATACAAGGTTTTAGGGCCGAAATTTCTATATGCGATTTCAAATACAATCAGTACTCCCTTAGGGTCAATCGTATCTGATGTCAAAATGGATAATTTTGAAGATGGGGAAATTCCTCAAGTTTTAAGATACAAGATTTATAGGAACAGTTTCATCTCTTTGACCAAATCACCTTTAATGGAACGATTTCCAATTGGAGGAAAGGTAACTGTTTATTATGATCCTAAAAAACCAAAACATTCCTATGTAGAAAGACCTTTAAAACCAGGTCGTTATGCATGGTTGACTAAATGTTTAGTTTATTTCCTTGTTTTTCTGATGGTTGCTCTAGCTTTCTTTATAGTGTTCATTCTTCCAAATTTTGTGAACTAATAGTTTCTGGTAGATTTCTTAAAAGTATGAAATCCATATCGTTACTATTTTTATAAAATCTTCTCCCTACTTTATAAGATATGAAAAAGAGTTCAACTGGAACTCTTTTTTTGCTATAATGAAGGGAGAAAAATCAGACAGGAGATCAAGATGTCAGAACCGTTATTTTTAAATTCTGTAATGCAAGAAAAAATCTGGGGTGGGACTAAACTACGTGATGAGTTTGGCTACGACATACCAAATGAAAAGATTGGTGAGTATTGGGCGATCTCAGCTCACCCAAATGGTGTGTCTAAGGTAGCCAATGGTCGCTATGAAGGAACAGACCTCGCTACTTTGTATGCGGAACACCGTGAGTTGTTTGGCAACCGTCCAGAACCAGTATTTCCACTCTTGACTAAAATCCTAGATGCCAATGACTGGCTCAGTGTTCAAGTTCACCCAGATGATGCTTATGGACTAGAGCATGAAGGCGAACTTGGAAAAACAGAGTGCTGGTATATCATCGCAGCAGATGAAGGCTCAGAGATTATCTATGGGCACAATGCTAAGTCAAAAGAAGAACTCCGTCAGCAAATAGAGGATAAGAACTGGGATGCCTTGCTTACAAAAGTACCTGTTAAGGCTGGAGATTTCTTCTATGTACCAAGTGGAACCATGCATGCTATCGGTGCAGGTATCTTAATCCTTGAAACGCAACAGTCTAGTGATACAACTTACCGTGTCTATGACTTTGACCGTAAGGATGATAATGGCAACTTGCGTGAACTTCATCTTGAAAAATCAATCGATGTTTTGAATATTGGCGAACCTGCAAACAGCCGTCCTGTGACTGTCAAAGCAGATGATTTGCGTTCTACTTTACTTGTCTCTAATGATTTCTTTGCAGTTTACAAGTGGGAAATCACTGGAAAAGTTGACTTTGAGAAGACGGTTGATTACAGCTTGTTGAGTGTCTTGGCTGGTCAAGGGAAACTGACTGTAGACGGAAAAGATTATCCAATCCAAAAAGGTAGCCACTTTATCTTACCAAGTGATGTTGAAGCTTGGATCTTGGAAGGGCAAGGTCTAGAATTGATTGTTAGCCATCCATAAAAAGAAAAGACTTGAGAGATATTCTCAAGTCCTTTTTTGTATTTACATAAATTGGGCGATAAAGACCACGATGATGATAATTGGAATGATGAAACGAAGAAGGAAAAGCCAGACTTGGAAAAGTCCTTGTTTCCAAGGTGTTTCATCAAGATGCAATTCCTCCATTGCCAGTGTTTTCTTGAAAATATAGCCTGTAAATAGGGACAAGCAGAGAGCACCAAATGGCATGAGGAGATTGGAAACCAAGAAATCCATAGCATCAAAGAAGGTCTTTCCAAAGATATGGACATCAGCCATAAGACCATAGGATAGGGCCGAAGGGATACCAAAGACAAAAGTCAATACCCCTAAAATCATACTCCACTTAGCACGCTTACGATTGTCTTGGTTGGTGATGTTACCAACATTGATTTCAAGCATAACGACTGAGGAAGTTATCGTCGCAAAGAGGAAAAGCAAGAGAAAGAGAATATAGAAAATAGTACCAAAAGGCATATTGTCAAAGAGTTGTGGCAAGACAATAAAGAGGAGACTTGGTCCACCTTCAGATTGGATATTAAAGGCTGACATCGCAGGGAAAATCGCAAGTCCAGCCATGATCGATACAGAGATGTTCAAGGCTACGATGGAAATTCCTGATTGGACCAACTTGGTCTTCTTGTCGAGGTAGGAAGCGTAGGTCAGCATGGCTGTAACTCCAAGGGATAGAGCAAAGAAAGATTGACCTAGTGCATAGAGAAGTCCAGCACTTGTTAGTTTTGAAAAGTCCGGTTTGAGGAAGTAAACGACACCTTCCATAGCATTTGGCAAGCTAAGAGAGCGCCCGATAATAATGACAAAGATGATAAAAAGTAGGGGCATCATAACCTTAGATGCTCTTTCAATCCCTTTTTGAACGCCGTGTGATACGATGAAAATATTCAAGAAGATAAAGGCTGCTTGAGCTCCTAAAGCAATAACTGGATTAGAAATGATGGAAGAGAATTGCTGGGCATAATCTCCATTTCCGATTAGGTGGAATAATCTTCCAATCTCGATACCAAGGTATACCAGAATCCAACCCCCAATGACACTATAAAATGAGAGAAGGATGAAAAGAGCAAGGCACCAATCCAACCAATAAAGTTGTACTTTTGATTGTTTCCAAGCTTGCCAAAGGTTTTGATTGCTGACACACCAGCGCTTCGACCAAGGGCAAACTCAGCTAGTAGTAGAGGGAAACCAATTAAAATTGTCGAGATAAGAAAGACCAGTAAGAAACCTCCCCCACCATTGGCAGCGGTCATATAAGGGAACTTCCAAACAGCTCCAAGACCAATAGCAGAACCAGCAGATGCAAGGATGAAGCCCAGTTTTGATCCCCATTGCGATTTTTCAGACATCGTTAAAACTCCAATCTATTTTTAAAATAAGAAAAGGCTACTTGAGTTGTCAAATAGCCCTCTCTCAATTGCTCTTTAAGAGCCTTTTATTTGATTGATAGACTTGATTATCCTATCATGTTTTCTGAAACCTGTCAAGAAAGCCATTTTCAAGTTTCCATACCTTTCTCAAAAGTTAAAAAATTTTTTAAATAAACCTTGACTCTGACCTAAGGGAAGGGTGTATACTATCAATGTGAGGAGAGAATCATGTACCATATCAAAGAAGCTGCGCAGTTTTCAGGCGTTTCTGTCAAGACCCTTCATCATTACGATAAGATAGGACTCTTGGTTCCTTTAAAGTCGGAAAACGGCTATCGAACCTATAGTCAGGATGATTTGGAACGACTTCAGGTCATTCTTTATTACAAATATCTAGGCTTTTCTTTAGAAAAAATAGCAGAGTTATTGAAGGAAGATACGACAGATATATTGTCACATTTAACTAGACAGTTGGATTATTTAACCCAGGAGAGGCAACATCTGGATACTTTGATTTCCACCTTGCAAAAAACGATTCAAGAACAAAAAGGAGAAAGAAAAATGACCATTGAGGAAAAATTCACTGGATTTAGCTATCAAGATCATCAAAAATACCACCAAGAGGCGGTAGACAAGTATGGCCAAGAAGTCATGGATCAAGCCCTCGAACGCCAAAAAGGTCGTGAAGATGAGTCTACGGTTGCCTTTAACCAAGTCTTTCAAACTTTAGCACAAAATCTTCAAGCTGGTTTACCTGCAACAGCAATTGAAAACCAAGAGCAAGCAGCCAAGCTCTTGCAAGCCATTCGTACTTATGGATTTGACTGCTCTATTGAAGTCTTCGGACATATCGGTAAAGGATACGTCTATAACCCTGAGTTCAAGGAAAATATTGATAAATTTGGACCTGGAACAGCCCAGTACACATCAGATATCATTGCCCACTATGTCCGAACTCAGACAAAATAAAAATCGGCGGAGTAATCTCTGCCGATTTCTTACTTTAAAGTTTAATCATAATACAGACTTCCTGCCACCCAGCCGGTGCAGAGGGCGGAAGTGATGTTAAAGCCACCTGTGTGGGCATTGATATCTAGTACCTCGCCAGCAAAGTGGAGTCCAGGAACCAGTTTGCTTTCCAGTGTTTTAGGATTGATTTCCTTGAGGCTAACCCCTCCTTTGGTCACAAAGGATTTAGCAAGGGACATCTTCCCTGTTACAGGAATCTTGAGGAATTGGATAGACTGGATAAGTTGGTCTCGTTCTTTTTCAGTTAGTTGTTTGACCTTTTCTGGGTAGCCTTGCACAAAGAATTCTGCCAAGCGTTCTGGCAACAAAGATTTCAAGGCATTTTTTAAGGATTTTTCACGGTTTTCTTCTAGAAAATTTACTAAGTCGCCTTCAGAAAGTTGTGGCAAGACATCTAAAGATAGGATTTCACCCCCCTTGACAAAGCTTGACATACGCAGAGCAGCGGGACCTGATAAACCAAAGTGAGTAAAAAGGAGGTCATGGGTAATAACATGCTTACCATAGCTAAGAGTCACATCGTCTAGGGAAATTCCCTGTAAGGCCTTATGTGGGAAATCCGTTAATAAAGGACTCTCGGCAGCTTCGAGCTCGGTAATAGTGTGTTTGAAGTGGCGAGCAATCTCGTGGCCAAAACCAGTCGAACCAGTCGAAGGATAAGACTTACCACCTGTTGTGACAATGAGTTTATCACAAGTAAAGGTCTGGTCTGCGGACTTAAGGACAAACTGGTCGTCTATCTTTTTAACCGAAACAATCTCTGTTTGAGTGGTAATTTGCCCACCAAGTTCAATGATTTTCTTTTCCAAGGCTTCGATAATGGTTCGCGATTTGTCGCTGGCTGGAAAGACACGGCCGTGGTCTTCAACCTTGAGTTTTACTCCATTCTCCGTAAAAAAGTTGATGATATCATGGTTATCAAACTGGGAGAAGACACTGTAAAGAAATCGCCCATTTCCAGGGATGCCAGCGAGTAGATCGTCTAGAGTTCCGTTGTTAGTCACGTTACAGCGACCACCGCCAGTTCCAGCTAATTTTTTCCCGAGTTTCCGATTTTTTTCGATGAGAAGTGTTTTCTGCCCGTAAAAGCTACTGGAAATCGTAGCCATCATACCAGCAGGGCCTCCCCCGATGACAATAGTATCAAAATGTTTCATAAGAGTATTGTACCATAAAAAAACAAGAGATGATTAGACATCTCTTGTCAGATTTATTAGTTGATTTCGTATCCCATGAGGAGCCCGCCCTCTTCCGCATAGAAACTGCAGAGTCCAGAAGTTGGGATGATTTTAATGTCAGCTTGTGGGTATTTTTCTCGTAAGAGCTCTGAGAGCTGTTGGCAGAATTTTTCATTGCTGCGGTGAGCCATGACGATACGCCCACCAGCATAGCCAGCTTTGATTAACTCTTCATAGGCAGCCTGAAGGGACTTTTTAGCACCACGAGCCTTTTGGAGGAGTTCCAAGGTTCCAGTTTCGCTTGCTTCACCAACCATACGAATATTGAGGAGCCCGACAACTGTACCGATAAGCTTACTCAATCGACCGTTTTTAACCAGGTTATCCACTTTAGCAAGAACGAACAACAACTTCGTTTTTTCTTGGTAAGTAGTAATCACTTCAACGACTTCTTCAAAAGAAAGTCCTTGTTTGATCAAATCATTGATCTTTTCGACGATTAGGTCAACTTCCCCACCAGCTGATAAGCTATCGATGACATGAATCTGAGTATCAGGGTGTTCTTCGAGATAGATATTCTTAGCTAACTGAGCACTATTGTGGCTACCAGAGAGAGTTCCAGTGATAGTCACTACAAAAATATGTTTGGCACCTTCGAATGCTCGTAAGTAATCATCAGGACTAGGGCAGGCTGATTTTGAAGCTTCAGAAGTCGCATACATAGTTTCCATCATCTTATCGATATCCAGATTGGCATCATCGACAAAGACTTGATCTGCTACCTGAATCTTTAAGGGAACACTGACAAATTCAGTATCAAAAGCAAGGTTTTCCAGCTGGCGATAATCACAACCAGAGTCAGCTACAATCTTCCAAGTCATAGAAATTCTCCATCTTTATCACTTATACATTGACAAAGGTTCTGTCTTTTTACAATTATATCATGAAAGCCCTTGAAACAAAAGTAGTACCTCTCTGTTGTCACAAGTAGAAAGAAATTGTTATGTCTGAACGTAAAATATCTGAAAAATCGCTTGAAAACCTTAGAAAATCAAATCAAGAATCTAATTTGCTAACCAGAGAAGCGATTGAAACAGCTCTTTTGCAACTCTTGGAGAAAAAAGAATTGGCTAAGATCAGCATTTCTGAGTTAGTTAAGCGTGCTGGCGTTTCTCGTGCAGCTTTTTATCGAAACTATGATTCAAAAGAAGAGATTTTAGAAAGTGTCTTTAAACGTAGCGTCCATAACATCATGGAGCAATTGAGTCATTACGATGTTAAAACAGACCTTTATCTCGTATGGGTTCACCTCTTTAGAGAAGCCAAGAAAGAAGCCAAGGTTATTCAGCTTGCCCTAGACTATCACTTAGAAAAAATCTTTGTGCAAGCCATGCAAGAATTTCTAGAAAAATACTATGGGAAATCAAAAGGTGTCAGTTCTTACCTACATTCATTTTGGAGTTCGGCCATCGTATCGGTCTTGCTTAAATGGATCAAGGATGGAATGAAGGTTCCTGCTGAAAAAATTGCAGATTTACGCCTACCATTTTTCAAAAAATAAAACATGAGGAGAAATGCTATGACAGAAAAAAGACTAGCTTGGGATGAGTATTTTGCTGCTCAAGCCCTATTGATTGCCAATCGCTCAACCTGTAAACGTGCCAAGGTAGGGGCTGTTTTAGTCAAGGATAACAAGGTTATTTCAACAGGCTATAATGGTTCTGTATCAGGAACAGAGCATTGTATAGATTATGACTGTCTGGTGATTGAAGGCCACTGTGTCCGCACTCTTCATGCAGAGGTAAATGCTATACTGCAAGGAGCCGAACGTGGAGTTCCTAAAGGCTTTACAGCTTACGTTACTCATTTTCCATGCCTCAACTGTACAAAACAACTGCTTCAGGTAGGTTGTGAGCGTGTTGTTTATATCAACCAATACCGTATGGATGACTATGCCCAACACCTTTATCAAGAAAAGGGAACAGAATTAACTCACCTACCACTTGAAACAGTGCAGGCAGCTCTCCAAGAGGCTCACCTAATCTAGAAATTATAAAAAAATAAATGGTTTAGAAAGCTTTTTAAACCATTTTTTGATATAATAAGAAGAATAAATTGAAAGAAGGAATTCTGAAAATGGGAAAACTTGAAGTTATTAATCATCCACTGATTCAACACAAATTATCAATCTTGCGTCGCACTGATACTTCTACAAAAGCTTTTCGTGAACTAGTAGACGAGATTGCAATGTTGATGGGATATGAAGTGCTTCGTGATCTTCCACTTGAAGATGTAGAAATCGAAACACCGATCACAAAAACAGTTCAAAAACAGTTGGCTGGTAAAAAATTGGCGATTGTCCCAATCTTGCGTGCAGGTATTGGTATGGTTGATGGACTATTGAGTTTGGTTCCAGCAGCAAAAGTTGGTCACATTGGTATGTACCGTGACGAAGAAACCCTTCAACCAGTAGAATACTTGGTAAAATTACCTGAAGATATTGACCAACGTCAAATTTTTGTAGTTGATCCTATGCTTGCAACAGGTGGATCAGCGATTTTGGCTGTTGACTCCCTCAAAAAACGTGGAGCTTCAAACATCAAGTTTGTCTGCCTTGTATCAGCTCCAGAAGGTGTGAAGGCACTTCAAGCAGCACACCCTGATGTAGAAATCTTTACAGCAGCTTTGGATGAACGCTTGAACGAACATGGTTACATCGTTCCAGGTCTTGGAGACGCTGGAGACCGCTTGTTCGGAACAAAATAAGATTCTAAAGTGATATTGAGACTAAAGCCTAGTCTTAGTTTTGAAAGGAGGTTGAATTTTTGTATCTGTCTTTAGAATAGAGCAAAGATTTGACCTTTTTGACCAAAAATATATAATAATTTTATTGACAAAAGAAATTTAGAAATCAGAAGGAGAATTGAATGATTCCTGTAGTTATTGAACAAAACAAGTCGTGGAGAACGTTCATATGATATTTACTCACGTCTTCTAAAAGATCGTATCATCATGTTGACTGGACCAGTCGAAGACAATATGGCAAACTCAGTCATTGCCCAATTGCTTTTCTTGGATGCTCAAGATAGTACAAAAGATATCTATCTTTATGTAAATACTCCAGGTGGTTCAGTATCAGCTGGTTTGGCAATCGTTGATACCATGAACTTTATCAAGGCAGATGTCCAAACCATCGTTATGGGGATGGCTGCTTCGATGGGTACAATTATTGCTTCAAGTGGAGCAAAAGGTAAACGTTTCATGCTTCCAAATGCAGAATACATGATTCACCAACCGATGGGTGGTACAGGTGGTGGTACACAGCAAACCGATATGGCTATTGCTGCTGAACACTTGCTAAAAACTCGTAAGACTTTGGAACAAATCCTAGCAGATAACTCTGGCAAATCTGTTGAGCAAATTCATAAAGATGCTGAACGTGATTACTGGATGAGCGCTCAAGAAACTCTTGACTACGGTTTTATTGACGAAATTATGGCTAATAATTCTTTG